>Ga0187874_10001152_pt1 | contig 26179 bp, 24 predicted proteins | sample June2016WEW_16_1_3_FD_132993 | JGI IMG/M metagenome (GOLD analysis project Ga0187874, IMG submission 132993) | Peatland microbial communities from SPRUCE experiment site at the Marcell Experimental Forest, Minnesota, USA - June2016WEW_16_150 | ecosystem: Environmental > Terrestrial > Soil >... | reverse complement strand
GGAGTGCCGATCTTAAAGCCCTCATAACCCTCCGAGCCGGCTTCCACAAATTCCTCGACATGAAACAGTTTGCGGCGATAGAGCTCCGCAACAACAGGACCCATCTGATCCCGGGATGCGGCGATGAGCAGCCGGCTCATCTGTTCAGGCTTGAACATGCAGCTGCTCCTTAAACCGTAATACCAGCAGCTGCACCGCCTTGGAAAGGTTCTTCTCACCTTTTTCCCGGAGTGCTGCTGCCCGCTGATTGCCGTTTTTGAGGATTTCAGCGTGCTTAAGTGCCGCTTGGTGCCGTGCTTCTTCCAGTTTCAGCTTCTTGTACTGTTCAGCATTGCTCTGCGCCTTCGTTATCAGGTTATCAGCTTCCAGTTCGGCCTGGGAATGCCTTTTCTTCTTTTCTTCCTGCGCCGCACTGATCATCGACTGATACTCAGCTTCAGTTTTCTTGATGTCGTTCAAGACCTCAGTTTTCATCCAACCCTCCACTCACGGCAGTACAATAGTTGGTGAAAAAAACAATATATGTATTGTTATTTACGATTTCAAGTCAGTTTTAAAGACGGGGAATTTCCCGGGAACCGGTATAAAAAAATCAGCGGTTCTCTCTGGACGGTAACCGTTCCAGAGTGAACGTGCCAGGGAGGGGGGAGATCGCGATGCCGTCCCCGGTCCTGCATACAATGATACCGGCGAGTTCATCTGATGAACAAACCAGGTGCTGCTCCGGGTGCGTCCCCCGTACAATCGAACAGCTGGTCGGGATTGCAGGCCCCACCGAAACCACATAGGGTATCCGCTTCGATCCCGGGTGATCGCGGGGAAGAACAACGAGCGGCAGGTGATAGGTCCTGACCAGTTCCAGAAGCATCAGGGCGGGCTCGACCGGACCCGCTTCGGGTGCAGAGACCACCACCAGATCACCGGCATGGACGCCCTGGCAGTATTCTTCATGACTGGCCTCGATGCAGAGAGGAAAATTCTCACGGACAACTGCCACGAGAAGAAAAGAGTGGGTACCCTTCACGTGCAGGACATCGTCGCCAACGGAAACGTTCATATCTCCACAACGTCTTCCGACTGGCAGGATGGACACATGGGCCGTTTGCCGATCCCCTTGAACTGTTCGCCGCAGTCCTTGCACCGGTAGGCCTTCGTCTCGACCCGGTCTGCGGGGAGATCGATATCCAATGGTCCGCCAACACTACACATGATCCAATCACCTCAGTATCCTAATCTCCCCATTGTATTATTTATGTCTGTTTACGGTTCCGGTACAGTCCGGTTGCTTTTCGCGGGGGCGGTTGCTTTTGCCGCTATACGACAAGGATGAAATTGAAGGTGACAAGAGCGGTGACCAGCAGGATACAGGCGTGTTTTACACCTGCGGCAAGTGACGATTCCCCCATCAGCCCCGCGATGAGTCCGGAGAAGAGCGCCTGTACCAGACACGCGTGGTAGAGAAGGCGATCCAACGTCTTGACCGGCACCGACCCGAAACCCGAAAGCGACCCGACTGACGAGAGGCCGGTGGTTCCCATATGGGAAAGGACCGGGAGGAACTGGGTGGTGAGCACGGCAACGACAAAAAGGAAGACCAGAAACGAGAGATACACGATCGCTGTGTAGATAAACATCTCCGCAAGACGCTCTTTTTTAAGGGTCTCACTCATCTTCGCGTCGCTTGCGGCAATGGCAAGCACCTCCCCGATCTGACCGCTCATCTCGCTTGCTTTGGTAATGAGCGTGACCGTCCGTGCAATGGCAGGAGTACTGATTCGCTCCTCAAACCGCATCAGGGCTTCGGTGAAGGGCACCCCCCAGTCCATGTCGCGTTTTATCCGGCGGATCTCGTAACTGAGAAGCCCGAGATTTGTGTTGACCATGATCCCGATGGCCTGGACGACCGTGAGGCCGACCCGGTTGATACCGGCCATCCTGTCAAGGAAATCCGGTATGAGCGCCTGGATCCCATTCACCTTCCGCGCCCAGATCTCATAGAAGATCGCGTAGGGGATAAGCACGATCAGCAGGGCGATGATGATATGGTCGTCCACGACATCGATAAAGAGTTCAGGATCGGCGTAATGGGGAACGTTTAATAACACTGCTGTTACGTAGAGGAGTGCGACAGGGACGGTTATGTACAGCGTATGGTTAACGTTGCTGACAAAACTTTCAAAGGGATGACGGAGGTGGTGTGCCAGATTCCGGATCCGATCGTATTTTCTGAGCTGTTCGAAATACTGCTCTTCACCGGCTTTTCTGGTGATCGGCACATCGGCATAAGCGTTGAGCGGGATCGCCCGGGTGTAACGCTCGGCCTTCTCTGCCCTCGTGGAGATGAGATCGATGAACAGGATAAATATGAACGACCCGATGGGCAGGACAAGATAAACCACAAGCGAGAGCTGGAAAACGGCTGATCCTCCCATCAGCCCCATGACAACCATGATGATGATCAAAAAAAGCGGGCCGGCGACAAAGAGCGTGACATAGGATTCTGCCACCATGGAAAGGACGGTCAGGAACTGCTTCTGTTCAAACCGCGCCTCTTCCTGGTATAACCGTACCCGGGTGGAGAGGAACCCGGTCATGTCCCCTCCGCTCTCGATTATGGAAAGCATGTCTTCGAGGAACACCTTGAGTTTTTCCGAGGGGGTGGTTTCAGCGAGGTGGTGGATCGCGGTGACGATATCGTTCCCAAAAAAGTCCACGTCCCTTGTTACCTGCCGGAATTCAAGGGCAACCTCCCCGTAAATATGGGCATTTTCAGACAGGGCGGAAAATATGGTCATCAGCTGCGCACCGCCCCGGCGCATCGCGTACATATACGCGACAGCATTGTGGAGCGTCAGGTTGATATTGATGGCCCGGTTGTTTTTCTCGATACCGGGAAGCCGGAGTAACAGAATGTACGTGAGGTACGCTCCGAATGCAAACAAGCAAACGATGCAGATACCTTCAACGAACGCTGCGCCCGATAAGAATCCAAGCGCTCCCGGTTCCTGGAGATTCAGGACATTGTAGACACCCCTCCCGGACGGAAAATCCATGGTGAGAATCTGACCTGCAAAGAAACCGAATATGCCAAAGAGAAGACCGATAAGGATGGAGATCTTTGCGGATCGCCAGAGGTGTTGTTCGAGGGTCAGGCCGGACCGTGAGGAGATCAGGTTGGCATGGAGTTCGAGGTACCGGATCGGATCGCGCAGCAGCCAACCTGTAAGAACCTTCCTGAAGGTCATTTCAATACCTGTCTGAGATCCATCCTGTGGGCCAGTACTTCCTCACGCTTGATATGGTAATTGTGAAAGATCGATGCGACGGATATGTAATCGATGATTTTCTGCTTTTCCATTTCTTCGAGAAGATTTTTCCTTACCGCGATCTCGGCATCCAGTTGTTCCCGGGTCCATCCGCGTTTCTCGGCGATCTCGCTGTAGATCCGGGATCTCCCGGTGAAGGTTGCGCGGTCGTGGATCATATCATATTCGAATACGTTGTTGATCTGAAGGTTCCCGGTTGCCTGATCGATACCGACAACCTCAACAATTTCCTGTGCTCGGCGGACCCGATCTGTCCCCCGGTAGATGAGTGCCTGCACGCTGACAACGTTCAATGCCTGCACCATGTTGCGTGGGACGTTCAACGGCTCGCTTTCCAGCCGGTGTATGGCCGCATCGATACTCCCGGCATGCATGGTGGAGAATGTGGTATGCCCGGTGTTCATGGCCTGGAAGAGCGTCTGCGCCTCTTGACCCCGTACCTCACCGACAATGATATATTCAGGCCGCTGACGCATGGCGGCCCGCAATAGATCGAACATGTTGATCGCATTTCCACCTTCTGTCAGGGCCTCGCGGGTCACACTTGCGATCCAGTTGTCGTGGTAGAGCGTTATTTCCCGCGTATCCTCGATGCTGACCACCTTTGCCGAAGGCGGGATAAACAGAGAGACCGCATTGAGCGAGGTGGTTTTCCCGGATGCCGTTCCCCCGATAAAGAGCATGCTCATGTTGTTTTCTATGGCCAGCCAGAAATAGACCAGTTCGTCGCTCGAAAACGTGCCGTACTCCAGGAGTTCGATGGGTGAGAACGGGTCTTCACGGAATTTCCGGATGGTAAACGAAGTTCCCCTCGTCGTCACTTCGGTACTAAATGTCAGCTGGAGCCGGGAGCCGTCAGGGAGAGTGGCGTCCAGCATCGGCGAGCCTGTCGAGATATGTTTTCCCGAACGCTGGGCAAGCGTTATCGCAAGCGAGTTGAGGGGATCGACTTCAAACGAGATGTTGGTCCGGATGTTCCGGTATTTCCGGTGGTACAAAAAGATCGGGATCCCGCTCCCATCGCAGGATATATCTTCAAGGTGTATATCTTTCATCAGCGGATCGATACGTGACCAGCCGATGAAATTGCGGATAAGGTAATACTGGAGTTTAAAGAGCGTGATGTCTTCGAGCTCAAGCCCGTAATCGTCAAGGAGTCCGTACACCTTGTCAAGCAGGATCCTGCGCCGGTCCATTTTGATCTCATCGGTGGTCAGGACCAAAACATCGAGAAGATCCACGTGGAGCCTTTCAACCAGTTCGTATTCAAATGCGGAGAGCACAGGTTCAAAGAGCAGGTACTCGGTCTGGTTGGTCTTTTTATTCAGGGTGATATACACCAGGGTCTTCCCGATCTCGATCCAGTACTGTTCGAGCAGTTCGTATCCTTCCGGCATGCTCTCGGTTACAAGCGTACCGTGCTTCCCGTAATCGTATTCTTCATGCGCCGCGCTCTTTTTGGTGCGGAAGAGGGAGAAATACTGCCGGTAACCTGACCGGTATTTTTTTGCTGCGGGCTTTTCTGGTTTTTCTGCGTGAGCCTCTGTGACATTTTCCCGGCCATCGTCATAGGTCTCCCCGGTACCTACATCGACCACGGCCTCCTGTTCACGGGGCCGGTTTTTTTTAAAGCGTGCAAGAATATCAGAAAACCCCATAGATCCTTACCCTCACCAGCTGCCTGTTTTTCACCGATCATAGTTCGGGATATGATCTTATATATAATGTGCAGGGTGTGGGGCAGGTCCTTCGTTTTTTAAAGCATGGTCCGGACACGGGCTTACCAATCGTTTCTGGTTTTTTATGTGCCGTGAAGATACCTGGCAACGCTTCCATCATAGGAAGCATATCACTACAGAGTAAAATCAAAAATAGTGTGAATTATCTGATCTTCTCTTATGATCGTGCCTTTGTATATACCCGGCATGCGTAGTAAAACGAGAGGATATCTTTATTATCGTACTCAAAGAGAGAATCATTTGACGAATTTTCCCGTTGATGGGGGGTGTAATGCAGGATCTACAAACGACCAGGATGCCCACGGGACTCACTACACTCGATCCGATTCTCGACGGAGGAATACCTGTTGGCACCATGATCCTCCTTCTTGGTGAGATCGGGGCTGGCCATTATGAATTTGCCTACAGTTCCATTGTCAAAACCCTGGCGCGAATCGCAAAACTTCCTGCATCCGTACCCCGTTTCCCGGCAAAGATCCTGTACATTACGTTTACCCGGCTTGAGGGAGATGTACGGCACGAGATTGCCCAGTCGTTTTCGGTGAACGGGGTGAGCGAGGGGTCAGAAAACATTCAGTTTGAGGATCTTTCCGATCTCTATTTTGACCGAAGCCTTGTTCCTGATGACTGGTACAGCCACAGCAATGCCCTGACCAGGCTCCAGAAACGATCCGAGCACTCCAATATTTTTGTGAGACTTTCTGAGGTATTTAACTCATCAGATCCTGAGAGCCTGATCATCCTTGACTCGATAACGGATATCGCCACCCAGACAAACCACCCCAATCTCTGGCAGGACCTGACCGGGTTCCTGCGGGGAGTCCAGCGGCTCGTAAAACAGAAGAGAAGCCTGCTCTACCTGCTGCTCAGCCGGGGGATTATCGAGCCGGCAAAAGAGAGCGAAATTGCTGATATTGCCGATGCAGTTTTTTTATTCCGGTGGGAGGAAAGTACCGCTTCACGGCGCCAGCGGGTGATGTTCTTTGAGAAGTTCCGGGGGGTTATGCCACACCTTGAAGAGCAGGATCTCGTGAAATTTGCCATCCGTATATCCACAACGGAAGGTTTTGAAGTGAGAAACATCAGGATGGTCATATGAGCAAAGAACGAGTGAACTTCGGGATTATAGGCCTTGACGATATGCTGGGAGGGGGACTTATCCCGGGGAGTATCTGTGCCATCATCGGCACCTACGGTACCGGAAAGACTACATTTTCCCTTGAATTTATCTGGGATGGGCTCAAGAAAGGCGAACACGTGATCTACATCAGTCTTGAGGAGCGAGAGGACCGGATTCTGTGGTACATGAAGCAGAAAGGCTGGGACGCGGCACCCTATCTGGATACATCCCTTTTTGTCATCAAGCTCGACCCGACGGATTTCAATCTGGCGAACAACCGGATCAAAAACGAGCTCCCGAGCCTGATAAGCGAGGTGAAAGCCAGCCGGGTCGTGATCGATCCTATCTCACTGTTTGAGGATCTCTTCGAGAATGATGCGGACCGGCGGCGCGAGATGTTCCGGTTTGTTGAGGGGCTGCGGGACAAGAAGTGCACCATTATGATGACCTCTGAGACGGATCCGGACAACGTCTTTTCGAGCCGGCACTCATTAATCGAGTATCTTGCCGATACGGTCGTTCTCCTCCGGTACGTCAGGTCGAGCGATCTTACGGATGTGCACCTTGCGCTTGAAGTGGTAAAAATGCGGATGTCTGCCCATTCACGGGAGATCAAGCCGTACGAGATCGAACAGACCCAGGTGACGGTGTACTCGGAAGCAAATGTGTTCTGAAGTCGTGCTTTTTTTGTCCGGGAGATTGCCTGTCGGGATCCTGAGTGCTGATGAAAAACAGAATTTGAGAGGCTTACAGCACCCGGCCAGCCACCCGCATGCCGGGAACATCAGGAAAAGAGGGGAGACCCGTCTTCTCATGGCGAGGTACCAATAGACGATACCAAAATGGATCCCTCCACATGACCATCAGCTGAGACCGGTTATTCTTAGCTCAATCCAGCCTCCGATTACCCCCCTGACACTACAAAAGAAACCCGCATCGGGCTCCGTTTCTAAATACCTCTAAATCAGCCTTATTTTGCCAAACGGACAAATTATAACGATATCATACTGCGATTTTAAGGCACGAATCCTTGCCCGTATGGGTTTTCTGTTGATGATGGAAATATTGGCCGTCACGGGGCCGCTATTGCACAGCGAGGGACATTATATGGGGCTCAATTTTCGCGTATTTTGACAAATGGGGAAAAATATGGGCCCTGATTTTCTTGGGGAGGAATCGGACGATTATACAGGTGTATTTTCAGGGGAGGTACCTAAAGAAATCTGACTTTGTCAATATCTCTCAACTTTCTGTGATACAATCACATCAAAGGGGATGCCAGCGCGGCGGGGGCAATTACGCCCAAGAGCGCGCTCCCAAAAAAAAGATTTCACCACGATCGGATATTTTTTTATCAGACCGTGACACCGAGGATGTTGAGCAGGACCAGGACGAGCACGCCCGGCAACCCTCCGACACCGCAGATGATAAGTGTGGCAAGGCTGTAACCGAGTTCGGGCTTGCCAACCCATTGCATGACCTGGAGTGCATTTAAGACAAAGAGAAAGATGAGGCCGAGAACGGCATTGATGACCAGCACCGCGAGTTTTTTTACCAGATAATATGCAATGGCAAGAATGATGATAATAAGGATGACGGCAAGGAGGATATCACTCATAGTTACTTACCAATGACCCGGATCTTATTAACTTTTACCGGGGGAAGGATATACGACCCGACAGCGCGGGTCTCTTTCCCGAGCGCTACGACCTGCTTTTGAAGATCGAAGAAGTTGCCGGTGAGCATCGCACCCCGGACTGGCTCTGCCAGCCCGCCATTCTTTACCCGGAACGGGTTGGACATCTCGACCGAGAAATCCCCGCTCAGGGAATTTGCGGTGTGTGCCCCGACCACGCTATGGATGTAGATCGCGGGTTCATCAAATATCTCCTCGCGTTTCCCGTCCACGATAACATTGTGATGCCCAATCGCGGGAAGCCCGGCAAACCCGCCCCTGACTGCACTCCCGGTGGATTCTGTGCCGGCCCGGTAGGCGGTCTTGAGATCATAGGCAAACACCTTAAGGACGCCGTCCCTGACAAAATCGAGCTGCCGGGTGGGGGATCCCTCGGCATCAAACCACGTGCTCCCGTCTGCCCCCTGCCGGTGGGGGTCGTCATACAAAGTGAGCAACGGTGCGGTGACCGTTTCGCCGATCCTGCCAGCCAGCTTCGAGCGGCCCTGCAGCACGTTCCTGCCCGAGAGCGCCGGGACAAAGATGTTTGAGAGCAGGTCCGCATATGCTATGGGTGAGAGGATGACATCGTACTCCCCTGTGGGAATATCCGTACCGCCTGCCGACCGGGAGGCAAGAAATGCTGCCTGTTCGCCGACCTTTGCAGGGTTCACCAGCGCCCGTGAGAAAGCATGATCGAATTCGTATCCGGTGGACTGGCCGCTGATCGCTTCGAGCGAGATGGAAACTTCCGACTGCCGGGACGCGTACCGGATACCGTGGCTGTTCGCAAATGTGATCTCCCCGACCGCGATCCCAGCTCCTCCTGAGGTTACCGATGCCTCCGGGTGGGCCGCAGCCCCCTCCAGCATCCCCTGAAGCAGGTCGTGTGCCATCTCCGGTTCGACTACAAGGGATGGATCGTACGCGAGATCCTCTTTTGAGAGCATGACCGGGTCCGGCAGCCCCCTCCATTCCTGCGGCGTAGCAAGACGGCCGCCGGCGATGGCCGCATCGAGGCAGGCCTGCCACTGCTGCGGGTCATTCGTGCTCGACGAGCCGATCTTCCCCTTATCGATGGTGCGAATGCACAGCCCAGACTCGACCGATGACGAGCAGAGGCTCACGTGGCGCTGTTTTAAGTCGGCGGAGACCGAGGTCCCGGAAAAACAGTACACCTCAAGTTCGTCGACCCGCTTCTCACCCTGCTTAAAAAGTTCCTCAATCCACGCCACTGCCACCCACCACCGCGTCACGCAGGAGCACCAGCGGGGCGCCATCGCTTACCGGCACGCTCTGCCCGCCTTTCCCGCAGTACCCCGGGTGCATGACCCGCTTCTTCCCGCACAGGACAATCCCGTGAAGCGTTGAAAGGATTTCTCCCGAAAGCGAGACGTCCCGGACCATCCGTGTCCGCTCCCCGTTCTCGATCAGGTACCCGTACTCCGCGTTGAACTGGAACACGCCCCGGCCCGGATCGACCTGCCCGCCCCGCGAACCGGCAAGGAAGATCCCGTTTTTGCATTCCGAAAAGATCTCTTCATCAGTCGCATCCCCTGCCTCGATGAACGTGTTACTCATCCGCACGAGTGGCGGTTCCCCGGGCATGGCCCGGGCATGGCCGGCAACACCGTTTCCGACCGCTGCAAGCGTCTGCCGGTTGTGGAGAAATGCGTTGACCTTCCCGGCAAGGATGATCTCGGTACGGCCGACCGCGATCCCTTCGGCATCGACCGGCTCAAACCCAAATTCATCCAAGGACGGGTCATCGACAATAGTGAGGAGGTTGTTGCCGATCTTTTCACCGGTCCTGTCCTTGAGAACTGAGTTTCCCTCCTCGATAAGGTCACCTTCGCTCGCATGGCCCACGGCTTCATGGGCGAACACGCCGGCAAGTTCCGGGTCAAGTATGGCATGCATCTTCCCGCCTTTTGCAGCACCGGCATCCAGCAGGGCGACGGCAGTCTCCGCCGCTTTCCTGCCCATATCCTCCCGGTGCCGGAGGTTGAACCCGTAAATGGTGTGATCCGGTTCATAGCCCATCTGGAAGATCCCGTTCCGGGATGCAACCGCCATCACAGAAAACCCCGACCGGCAGATCTCATAGGAATATTCGCTGCCGGAGCTGTCCATGAACCGGACATTTTCGATTCGTTCAAGGTAATTTGCCCGCCGGCTGGTCACCAGCGGCCGGTCCGCTGCCTTCTCGATGGCAAGGAGCAGTTCTGCTTTCTCCCCGATACTTACCTCGCGGCAGTCCTCTTTTACCATGGGAACCGGATGCACCGTGCGGGATGCATCGCCAAGGCTGACCGTATCGTCAGCCACCTGCGCAAGCTTTTCGGCTGATGCAAGCAGTTCATCAAATTTTTTACCGGATACGGGCGTGTAATTATCAATCTGAAGGATCCCCCACCCGCGGGAGCCAAGTACCCGGATCACAGCCTTGTTAAAAAAAGTGATGCCGGCAGACTCGATCACACCCATATCGACATCGATATGAGTGGACTGCCCGCTCACCTGGCGCAGGTCGTAATACCGGATGCCAGGCGTCTCGGTCATGCCGGTGTCTTGTTGACGGCCGGGGCATCAGCAAACACCGCTGTCGACCGGACCGCCATCTGTCTGAGCTTCGAGAGGAACCCATCCATGTTCTCGGGGACGAGCGCGTGCTTGAGCACTTCGTCGATGGTATCCACGGGGATGATCGTCACGAGGGGCTTATATTTCTCCTCGATCAGTACATCGTTGATATTGGTCCGCGGGATGAGCACGGTCTTTATCCCAGCCTTTGCCGCAGCCTCGATCTTAAACGTCACGCCACCTACCGGGAGCACGTCGCCCCTGACAGAGAGCGAGCCGGTCATTGCGACATCCTGCCGCACCGGGATGCCCTCAATCGCGCTGATCACGGCCGTCGCCACGCTGATCGAGGCCGAGTCACCTTCGACACCGCCATAGGTGCCGATGAACTGGATATGGATATCAATATTTTTTACATCCTTGCCGGTGAACTTCTTGAGGATCGCGCTCACGTTCTTGATCGATTCCTGCGCGATCTCCTTTAACATACCGGTGGCGATCACCGAACCGCTCGCGCCTTGTGCCGGTGTGACTTCAGCCATGATCGGGAGTACAGATCCCGAATCGGATCCCATGACCGCAAGCCCGTTAACGCGGCCGACCCGGGTTCCTTCAATCACCGTAAGCTCGTATTCCCGGCTCCTGCGGATGTACTCATCCGAGACCTGGTCCTCGATGGTCCTCGCGGTCGTCTTTGCCGCAATCACGTGCGTGGCAGTGGTAAGGGTCGCTCCTTCCTGCCGGGCAATATCGCCGGCGACCCGGATGAGCCCGCCCATGTCACGGAGCTTCAAGGTCAGGTGCCCCTTGCGGTTCGAGCGCCGGCGGGCCTCACGGATGACCTCATCAATGGCACTCTTGTCAAAGTGCGGGATCTTCCCGTCGTTTTTGACTTCCTGCGCAATGAACCGGACATATTTTTCGCGGTTCTCCGGTGTGTCATCCATGCTCTCGGCCATGTAAACCTCGTACCCATAGCCCCGGATACGGGACCGTAGCGCCGGGTGCATACCTTGGATGGCGTCAAGGTTTCCTGCCGCGACCATCACGAACCTGCAGGGAACTGGTTCGGTTCTCACCATCGCGCCGCTGGAGCGTTCGCTCTGGCCGGTGATCGGGAATTCCCCTTCCTGAAGTGCAGTGAGCAGGTTCTGCTGGGAGTGAGGGTCGAGCGTATTGATCTCGTCGATGAAGAGCACCCCGCCGTTCGAGCGGTGAATCGCACCGGCCTCCACCCGATCATGCGCCGGGGTTTCAAGACCGCCGCTCTGGAACGGGTCGTGACGGACATCCCCAAGGAGAGCGCCGGCGTGGGTGCCGGTGGCGTCAATGAACGGCACATTACTCTTCACATCGTTGGAGACGAGCAGCTTGGGCACCATCGCCTCCTCGCGGGGCGTTGTGTACCGGAGCGCGATAAAGACGAACGCAGCGGCGATGACACCCATCAGCCACTGGTATGTAATGAACGCATAACCGATAATGCCAATGACAAGAATCAGGAGAAGGGTGTTCCTGAACTGGATCTTTTTCTTGGCCTCGATCTTATGGGCGGCGACGATCTGCTTGCCCCGTCCCGCGGCAACGGTCCGGATGATCGGGTTGTTGGAATCATCGGAGTTCGGGTAGACAAGGATATCCTGAAGTTCCTCTTTTGGCAGGAGTTCGGCCATCGCCTTTGCAAGCATCGACTTGCCGGTTCCCGGGCTCCCGATCATCATGACGTGCCGGCGCTGGATCGCGGCTTTCCGGATCACTTCGACCGCACGCTCCTGGCCGATCACCTGATCGATCAGCTTTGACGGGACCTCGATCTGGGAGGATGCCCCTTCAACAACTTTTTCTGCCTGCCCCGTTGCATCAGGCTGGGGGGCCGCTGCCCCGGGTGCTGCGGGCTCCGGTTGCGGGACCTGAGAAACTGCTTCATCGCTCGCCGGTACTGCTGGTTCCGAATTTTCCATTGGAGATTTTACCTCTTTTTACCCTTCAGTTTCCATATAATTTGACGCATGATAGTTTAAGTACTTTCAGCACTATGCAAAATTCCTGCCCACTCCTCAAAATTCATGCAAAAATAATACAACCAGCAGGGTGTAATAGTTAGGCAGGGAAAGGATCACCCACACCCGCCAGAAAGGGACAGGTACGTTATTATGAAAGTGATCAGCACGGAAAAATCCCAGATTCTTGCCGCCCGTATCGCCAAGGAGTTAAACACAGCCATTGTCGATGTAAAATTCTCGCGGTTCCCTGATGGCGAGCATTACCTTGCAGCCGGAGAACTTGACGATGAAACCATTATTGTCGGGAGCGTCACCGACAGCGATGCGCTCGTCCAGCTGCTCCTGTTGATCGATGCCTGCGAGGGCTCCAGAAATCACCTGGTTATCCCCTACATGGGGTATGCCCGCCAGGACAAACGGTTCAGGAGCGGGGAGCCGATCAGCGCCCGTGCCATCGCCCGCGCCTTCGCGGAAGGAGTGGAGAACTGCATCACGGTGAATATCCATGAGCCGGCAGTGCTGAAATATTTCGGTGTACCTACCACCAATCTCTCGCTTGCAAAGGATCTGGGGGCCTGCATCAGGTCCATGAACCTGTCCGACCCCCTGATCCTCGCTCCAGATGACGGGGCACTTGCCTTTGCACGGGATGTTGCGTCCGTGGAAGGATGGGACTGCGATCATCTGGAAAAGACTCGGCTCTCAGCAGTCGAGGTAAAGATGGCACCAAAGAAACTCTGTGCCGCCTCGCGCTCGGTGGTCATTGTGGACGACATTATCTCGACCGGCGGCACGATCGCGACGGCGGCGGGCATGCTGTACCAGCAGGAGGCAACGGAGATCTACGCTGCCTGCGTCCATGGTGTGCTGATCGGCGGCGCATATGCTCACCTGAAGGCAAGCGGGATCCGGGACGTGTTCTGCAGCGACACCATCGAGCGGGGATGCAGCCGGCTCTCCGCTGCCAACCGTATTGCGGCCTCGTTCAGGAGCTGACCACAGGCCCGGATCATTCCCCGGCACAGGTGCGGGTTATCATGAAGTGTGTCCTCGATGCCACGGTTTTTTTTTCGGATTACCCGGTCAGTGGCGAGTGCTACACGACGCCGTCCGTGGTTGCGGAACTGGTGGATCTCAAAAGCAAGTGTCGGTACGACCTGCTTGTGGCTGCCGGGCTCCAAGTACTTTTGCCGGATGCACACGAGCTCAGCCGGATCCGGGCAACCGCAGAGAAGACCGGGGACCGTCCGGTGATCTCCGGTACTGACTGCGATGTCATTGCCCTTGCCGGAGCACTCGGGGCAACCCTCTTCACTGACGACTTTGCGATCCAGAACGTTGCGGCCGATCTTGGGATTGCCGTGCAGCCGCTCCGGCAGCGGGCGGCAAAAAAGATCGCGTGGAAATACCGGTGCAGCGGTTGCGGCCGCTATTTCAAAACCGACGGGGAATGCCCGGTCTGCGGCTCAAATATTAAACGAAAACTTAAATAGATTACCACAAATCTTTTTTGCATGTCTTCCCTTGACGATCTGATATCCAGGGCAAAACTCCTGTTATCCGAGGGGCACAGCCCCGGCCAGATTGCGGACGAGCTCTCGCTCTCCATGGAAACGGTGACCTGGCTTCTGACCCAGGCAAACGGAGGAACGGCCGCACCAAAGGATGTCCATATCGATTGGACAGCGGTGAGCAGCCAGGCGCCGCTGCTGGACGGGATCTCCCTGATGCTGCTGAACCGATACTACGGTGCGCAGAAAGACCCGGCATCGCCAGCCGCCGATGTCATCGTGGGTATTGCCCTTTCAGGCATCCCGCTTGCGACGGTCATCTCCGTGCAGGAGGCGGCACAGCTTGCGATCTACCATCCTTCAAAGCAGAACGCGAGCGAACATCCGGTCGGATCGATCAGCGGGAACTTTGCTCCCGTGGCAGATGAGCGCTGCATTATTATCGATGACGTAATCACCTCGGGTAACACGATGCGGGAGGTAGTCAAGTACCTCAAGAAACACGGGGCGATCCCGGTCGCGATCTGGGTGATCTTTGATAAGCGCGGCATCAAGGACATCGATGGCGTACCGGTCTATTCGCTCTTCAAAATATCCCGTATTGATTAACCATTTATTTTTCTGCAGAACCCTTAAGGGATTAATATATATAGAAGTTCAATTCCACCTTTTACAGCACTAGAGGATCACCTATGTTATCTGGTCAACCAATTATCATCCTAAAAGACAATGTGGAGCGTAACACGGGCAAGGAGGCCCAGCGCTCGAATATCATGGCCGCAAAGGCAATTGCCGGCGCGGTCCGGACAACGCTTGGTCCCCGGGGCATGGACAAGATGCTCGTAGGTTCGACCGGCGACATTGTCATTACCAATGACGGAGCGACGATATTACAAGAGATCTCGGTCCAGCACCCCGGTGCAAAGATGGTCATCGAAGTGGCAAAGACCCAGGATGACGAGGTTGGGGACGGAACCACCACGGCAGTTGTCATCGCCGGCTCGTTAATGGAGCAGGCAGAGCACCTGCTGGAACTGGGCATTCACCCGACCGTGATCGCACAGGGATACCGGCTGGGTATGCAAAAGGCGCTCGAGATCACGGCCTCCCTATCTTTTAAGGTAGACCCCAAGGACAGGAAAACGCTCGTGAAAATTGCCGACACCGCGATCACCGGCAAGTCGATCGAATCGGTCAAGGGAAAACTGGATGGTATCATCGTAGACGCAGTGATGGCCATTGCAGAGAAGGTCAACGGGAAGTATCTTGCCGATGAAGACGACGTGATGATCAAGAAGCAGAAGGGCCGGTCAATGGACGACGCCGAACTCGTCCGGGGAATTGTCCTCGACAAGAAACGGGTAAGCGAAGACATGCCAAAGAAGGTCACAGCGGCCAAAGTCGCGCTCATCGCAACACCTATGGAGATCACAAAAACCCAAGTAAAAGCGAAGATCAAGATTACAACTGCCGACCAGATTGCTGCCTTCTCCGAGCAGGAGCGGGCGACCTTAAAGAAACTTGCCGATGCCATCATGAATGTCGGTGCGAACGTAGTGTTCTGCCAGAAGGGAATCGCAGATCCGGTTCAGTTTTTCCTAGCAAAGCATGGCATTTATGCCGTTGAGGATGTTCCGGAAAAGGACCTCAAGTACGCCGCCCGGGCGCTGAATGCAAATATTGTCAACAAGCCCGAAGATCTGACCGCAAAGGATCTCGGCCACGCCGAGGCTGTCGAAGAAGACAATGATATCGATATCACGCGGATCTCCGGCTGCAAGAACCCCAAGACCATTACCATTCTTGTGCGGGGCACAAGCGACTACCTCTTGGATGAACTCGAACGTGCCGTGGTTGATGGCACCCGCGTGGTTATGGACGCAATCGAAGACGGCACGTATGTTGTTGGGGGCGGCGCCGTTGAGACTGAGCTCTTGATGAAAATCCGCGACTATGCCGAGACAGTCGGGGGCCGGGTACAGCTCGCTATTGAGGGATACGCAACAGCCTTTGAGACCATCCCCCGTACCCTTGCAGAAAACTCGGGGTACAACCCGATTGACAAGCTGGTGGCGCTCAAAAACGCCCATGCGAAGGGGAAGAAGACCGCCGGCCTTAACGTTTACACGGGTGAGGTTGTTGATATGCAGGCCGAGGGTGTCCTCGAACCGCTCCGCTCAAAGCGCCAGTCGATCGAGAGCGCATCGGAGACAGCCATCATGCTGATCCGTGTCGACGATATGATGATCACGCAGTCCAAGAAAGCTCCGGGCATGCCGCCCATGGCATAGACCCGGACAAGAATATCCAGCCATTTTTTAGCTGTTTTGCATTTCCGGCTCTGTATAGTACATGTCTGATCCTGTGTCCGGCAACATTCGTGCCGCGCGGTGCAGGGCAGATAACTATTAGTGGAATCGCAAAGAAAATGATCTGAACCGGGTGCCGAGGTAGTCTAGCCCGGGAAGGCGGTAGCCTCGAAAGCTACTGGCGCTTCGCGCCTCGGGAGTTCAAATCTCCCCCTCGGCGTCAACAACCTTTGTTCCTACTTTTTGAGGGGGCCCTCTCTGAAAAATTCAAAAATTCTGCATTTTTTGTCCCAGATTGAGATTAAAACCAAAATTTCAGCGTATTTCCCATTTCCCATAATTCAAAAATATTAAATATAACCTGTTCATAGTATAACTTACCCACAGATATTCAGTACAGTTCCTGCATATTGCATTCCATGATTGGTCCTGAGGTGAAGTTCATGTTCCGGATCAAAAAGAACAAACCGAAAATCTCTGCCGAGGTCAGATCCTTCCGTACGGTACGGCGCTTAAACATCAACCGTACCTATATTCCCTTGAAGATTGGAGTAGTAGCCGGGTATGTTCTGCTCGGACTGATGTCGGCATCCTCCTCCATGTTTGGTATCATCGTCGGTTCGCTCATTAGGTTGGCCGGTTACTGACCCGGGATTGGAAACGTTTTTTAGCAGGCACGGATTGCTTTAGCGGAACCTCCGGTAACCGCGCCGGGATATTTCCCTGTCATCCTCAGTTCTTAGGGAGGGGTGTGATGCCACGTCTCTCTGGCGAAACCGTTCAAAAGATCAATAAAACAACAGTACGCCCAGTATCCCATGGACAATCGCACACCCTATGGAGAACATGGCAAGCCGGGGGTGCCACCCAAAGGAGATCACGTGGATGCCACGTCGGTTCATAACAGCAATGAGGGCGGTAACAAGAAAACTGGTAAGCGTCAAGATCCCAAGGTACATTATAAGCGGTTTTCCAAAGATCAGATAAAAGGAGATTTCCTGCAGCATCGCTAGGTCACCACGACAGAGCCCTGCATATCAGGGTATATACTGCAGGAATAGTTGTAGATACCAGCGTTGTAAAATTTCACGGAGAACGTCTGACCGGAGGAAAGGACAAACGTATCAATCTTAGCGTCCGGGAGAAAGAGAACCCTGTGCGCGATCTTGTCCTCGTTGACCCATCGCACGGTCGAGCCGGCCTTCACCGTGATCTGCGCCGGTGTATACGCCATGTCTTTGATAATGATCGTGTTGTCAGAGACCCCAAAGGTTGTCGTCACTATGGGTGCAGTGGTTAAGGTACCTGCTGTCGCCGGTGACACTGCAACTACCCGTGCCGGCGTTGCAGTGACCGCAGGCTGAACATGCTGTGCAGTCTGGGTGCATCCTGCCATGAGCAGGAGAAAAACAATTGCCGTACAGAGAAGAAGAATGCGTTTCATTAGGGGAACCCTCCTCATTGTTGCTGTAAGAATATGTACTGGAATGATCGTTTAAAGCTGATCCGGAACAGGAATGATACCATTACGGTGGCCTTGGCGGGAACACTCACATTTCGTCAGCCGTCACCGGTGCTTCCGGTTCTGGATCCGGCATGAGGATGACCGGTACATGTACGAGGGTTTGCGTAAACTCTCCGATATGGTAATAATCCGCAAGCACCATTGTCTGGAAATCCCGCGGCGGGAGCGCTGCGGCAAACTTCCAAGACTCCGATGACGGCAGTGGGAGGAAACCTGCGATCTCTTCCATGGAGAGTGCCGGGATCTCCCGGACCGCGCCTGCCACCTTCGCGGCGGCACCGGTCTTTCCGGCCCGCATGACCCGCACCCGATAATCGTCGTACCTGACCTGAACCCGGCCAAGCAGGCCTTTTGTCAGGTGCGCCAGTACCCGGTTGAACCGGCTGCCGTAAAAGGAATAGACAACCACCTCCTTTCTACCGTTTCCCCGTTCCTCTTGGACAAAGATGCCGCTCCCGGCGATCCCAGAAGGCAGGGTGCGGAGCGCTGCGTCAAGAGCCGCCGTCTCCGCTTCCCCGAGTGGCAGCGCGGTCCCGCCCCGGGCAACGATCCGCTGCACCGCACCGCAGATCACCGGCGAGAGCGCTGCCTCCTCTCCCGCAGTCCAGAAGACCCGGGACGTACCCCCGCCGTTCCCGCCCGGCACCACTACCACAAGGTTGTGGCTCTCGTCACACTTGATCACCGACCAGGTCGCCCCCCCGAGCGTGAAGTCCCCCGGATCCGGGCGGTTCGCGAACCGGGCGTCGAGGCTGCCCACCACCTCGCCATCCGGTGTCACAGCCCGGTACTCGTTCCCCCCGCTGATCACCGAATACAGTTCCCGGTAATTCGATCGGCCGAATATCCGTTCCGCTTCCGTTCCCGGCATCAACATCTCACCGTCAGCGGCCAGATAACCTATAGAGATCAGATGATCGAGGATACGATCTACATCCTCAACGGAGAAGTACGCAAATACGGAGAGCATGAGGAGGGTGCGGGCGATCGTGCTCCGGCCGGCCCGGGATGCAGAGAGGAGGTAGAGGAAGATCTGCTGGACGAGCACGTTATAGGGTTTTTTCAGCGGCAGGAGCGATTCGACCCTCTTCTCCATGGCGCATTCGATCACCGCACAGCTGGTGAGGAGTTCCTCCGGATCTGAAAGGAGCCAGGCAACAAACGCGGCGCGTTCCCGCCGGCCGCTCCGGCCCATACGCTGTAAAAACGAGGAGACCGAGGCCGGTGGGCCGATCTGCACTACGATATCCAGGTCACCGATATCGATCCCGAGTTCCAGCGTGCTCGTGCAGCAGATACATGCACCCTCCTCCCTACGGAATGCCTCCTCTGCAGCCTTTTTTGTGACGGGTGGGACCGATGAGTGGTGGATATGCAGGTTTTTTATCCGACCGCCTGCCTCCCGCACAATCGTTTCTGCCGCGCTCCGACTATTAACAAAGACAAGCGCTTTTTTACCGGCAACAAGCCCGGTGAGCGCGTCGATCCGGCGGGTCGGGTCAGGCTCGATAACAAACCGGAATTTTTTTGTCGTTGACAGCGCAGGGACAGCGACGAGCTGGCGGGTATGGCGGCCACCTGAGAACCACGCGAGGACCTCATCCGGGTTCCCGACCGTCGCCGAGAGGCCGATACGCTGCACCGGAGTCCGGGCGATCCGGTCGAGACGGTCGAGGAGGATTTTGACGTGGACACCCCGCTCCGATTCAACGAACGCGTGTAGTTCGTCCACAATGACATACCGGAGGTTCGCGAAGTCAGGGGCCAGCCCTTTTTCGTGCAGGAGCACTTCGAGCGACTCCGGGGTGATCAGCAGGAACTGCGGGGCTTCGTCCGCGTTCCACCCCCGGTCTCCTTTCGGGACGTCCCCGTGCCACTTTGCCACAGAGAGGCCGGTGGGCCGGCAAAACGCTGCGATGCGCTCCTCCTGATCGTTGATGAGCGCCTTTAAAGGCGCTAGGTAGAGGCAGGCAACCCCTTTTGTGCCGGACTTCAGAACATCGTCCAGCACCGGGATCAGGGCGGCCTCGGATTTTCCCCCGGCAGTCGGTGCGATGACGAGCACGTCATTTCCCCGGCGTATTGCCGTGTATGCCTGCTCCTGCACCTCACGGAGCTCGCACCAGCCCAGCCGTTCAGCAAGCACGGCCCGGAGGGACTCGTGCAGGTCAGAAAATACTGATGGCCTGTTCGTAGTACTCCATTGTGCCGGACGTGTTATGGTCTTTTGGGGCGCCCTGCTGATCCCGCTTGTGGTGATGCTTGTCCTCCAGAAACAGAGCGGGCAGGGGATTCACCCGTCCTCCCAACGCCAGCTGATTGAAAAAGGACATTTCTGCCCTTATTTCTTTTTAAGAAATCTTTTTTTGGTTATACGGTGGACTGATAACCATGGAACTCGACAAGAAGAAGTGCACAACATACAAGCCCGGGTCGCCGCCAATCACCAGAAAGGATACAGTAGAACTCTTAAAAGAGGTGCCTGGCTGGTCGCTTGAGAACGGCCACCTGAAGCGCACATTCATGTTCGAGGACAGCGAAAAGTCCATCGAATTCCTCAACGATATACTGACGATGTCCACTGATGAGGGGCACATTCCGGATCTCGCCATGCGGGAGGGCAGGTTCGTGGACGTGGAGTATTATACCTACCCGGCCGGTGGCCTGACCCTGAACGATTTTATCATGGCCGCAAAGATCAACGAGCGGCGATATAACGAATAAACGGCCGGGCGGAAATTCTTTCTATAATGTAGGGCGAGGACCCGGTTCCCGCGGGCACCCCGGTATTTTTTACAGGAAGAGTTACTGTTTTTCCGGCGGGGGAGTAATTTAAAACCGGCGTAACTCCAGATATCCTAGTATGCAGATCGTCCCGTGTATCCCGTTACTTTTTCAATACGGAGAAACGGGCAGAATAACATGCTGCAAAGATATTGATGATAAATAGAGTTTTTCCCTGAAAAACTGGATTTCCCCAGATCGTTTTCCCACCGGGCATTATCTCTTGTTTCTTCCTAAACAGTCAGCACAGAGCGCAGCGATCCGAGAGATTGCACCGGCAGAAAGAACGATCCTGGCATATCCAAAACTGAAAAAGCCCGCGTCAAACGTTGGAATAACTCCCATTTCCTTAACCCCGTTATACTTCACTACAGCATCCACGAAAAAGATAGGGAATTATGATGAAAAATGCCACTCCGGCTTCCTGAGAGTGGTATAAATGGGGAGATTATTTTATCTCGCATTTCCTTACATCATTGATTGCGGAGCCGTATCATGATCCGTCGCTCAACATCGAACGCAATTTTGCCCAGTTCAATGGACGTGATCCATCCCCGATGATGGGAGGCCCGCCACAACCTGTCACCCGAACTATGCATAAATCGGATGAAAATGCGGGACATGACCTCATGCACAACAGACCTTCACTACGCAACGAAAGTGCAGTCACAGGGCTGCAGCTCATCTTGCTACTGGCAGCTGTAGCACTGGTTATCGGATACCTCGGGTACGGGGAATTAGCCCACGGCAAAACATCTGTACCGGTCGCCCAGCAAAAACAAAATCAAGGCCTGATTTCTCACAATGTGGTAGCGGCAAGCAATCTTCTCACTGATCCTGCTGGTATGATTGGATATCCTGCGATTGACGGTACAATAAGTGGTGTTCCTGTACAGTTCAGATCGCAAAATTCTCAGGCTCTGGGAGCTTTTGAGATTACGGTTCAGCCGTTCATGTTGACTACGGGTGCGATCGATATGGGCCATGCATCCGTATTCTGGGTGAGTGGAAATGATCAGGAAAAACTCTCTCTTGTGCAGACCCCCGTACTGGTATGCCCGAACTGGACGATCACGCAAAAGTCAAACTTTATTCCCATGAAAGGTGCTGATCAGGATCTGCTGCTTGAAGGTTCCGAACAGTTCACGCTTCTTGTCTGTCCTGCCGGGCATGCAGTTCCTTACCAACAGTTCACTATGACCATTGCACCGCAGAACGGCGAGATCCTTCCCCTTACCCGTACGGTCCCGCCCGGCATTACTTCGGTGACAATCCTTGGATAACATTAACTGGCGATCTTCTGTCAGGTGACGATCCGGCAGCTGTTCGGAATTGTTCGTCTTCGACCGCGGGATACCGATTGACGTGGGCACGCGGTAAACGGGGATAACCGGAGGTACTTTAGTTCCCTGAGTTGGCGGAAGCAGGGTGTGCGGGAAAACCTCCCCCCACATACCCCCTTTTTTCCCTGTGCCAAATCACATCCTCCCTCCAGATCAGCGTCGCAATTCATGCTAATTCATAATATTTCTGATCAACGATAAATTCCCAATTGTACCTATATTTTGTCTTGGTTTTTCACGAATTTGTGTCACCAGGATGAGCGCCACAGGCAAACGGGGCCCGTATAAGGAGTATATCAGCTCAAAATATCCCTGATGCTCTTATGATGATTCCCGACTGATGATGGCTGAGGCGCCGGCAGGGGGTTCCAAGGTAAAAAAGAACAAAATATTACTGGTATTCAGGCGGCTGCACCTTCTTTGGAAGCCCGCCCTTGAAATGCTGCTGAATCTTACCGTAGTAATCCCGAAGGTTGTCGTTCATGGTCGGGTGCACCTTCTTCTGGGCGTCTGAAAAGTGCTGCTGAGTCACCGTCGTTGCGCCATCCCGCAGCGCAAACATCCCGGCTTCCCGACAGAGCGCTTCGAGATCTGAGCCTACGAATCCCTCGGTTATCTGGGCAAGAGACTCGAGGTTCTTGTCCCGGGCCGGGTCTTCGAACGTGAGGTTCTTCTCGTGCATCAGGTCGACCAGCCTCCGCCGCCTTGCTCCTTTAGGGATCCCCCCAGCCGCATCCTTCGCCGGCACGATAGCCGCTTTTACGGTGTCCGCAGTAATTTTTGAATCCTTCCCCAGTTTCTCAACCAGTTCGCTGAGCGTGTCCTCGATGTACCCTTCAGTCAGGCTGACGATCTCTTCGAGCGCCGAGCCTTCGAGCGGCATGAACTGCGTGTGGATGCCGATGATCTTCCTGCGATCCTCTAAGGTAGGTTCACCGATGTAGACGAGCCGGTCAAAACGCCCGGCCCTGAGAAGCGCCGGGTCAACGATATCCGGACGGTTGGTCGCGCCCATGATCACAACATCCTTGAGCTCCTCAAGGCCATCCATCTCGGTCAGGATCTGGTTGAGCACGTTGTCGATCACGTGCGAGTCGCTTGAGGTCCCCCGTGCCGGGGCAAGCGCATCGATCTCATCAAAGAAGATGATCGACGGCGATACCTGCCGGGCTTTCTTGAAAATCTCGCGCACCGCCCGTTCGCTCTCACCCACCCACTTGGAGAGGAGCTGTGGCCCCCGTACCGGAATAAAATTGGCGCCGCTCTCGCTTGCGACGGCCTTCGCGATCAGTGTCTTGCCCGTCCCGGGAGGCCCGTAGAGCAGCACACCCCGGGGCGGCACAATCCCAAGCTCATCGAATCGTTCATGGTGGGTTAAGGGGTATTCGACTGCCTCGCGGACTTCGGTCTTTGCCGTGTCAAGCCCGCCGACCGCTTCCCACTTCACATGCGAGACTTCGAGCATCACTTCGCGCATCGCGCTTGGGCCCACGTCCCGCTGGGCGCTTCGGAAGTCACTTGCGAGCACGCGGAGCTTATCGAGCGTTTCCTGGTCGATCTCCTCCTTATCGAGATCGAGATCGGGCAGGTACCGGCGCAGGGCACGGATCGCCGCCTCCCGGGCGAGCGCAGCAAGATCGGCACCGACAAATCCATGGGTTTGCTGGGCGAGCGTACTGATGTTTACATCCTCAGCAAGCGGCATGCCCCGTGTGTGAATCTTCAGGATCTCGATCCGGTCGAGTTCACTCGGGACACCGATTTCGATCTCCCGGTCAAAGCGGCCGGGCCGGCGCAGGGCGGCATCGATCGCATCGACCCGGTTCGTCGCACCGATCACGACGACCTGCCCTCGCTCTTCGAGACCATCCATCATGGTCAGGAGCTGGGCGACAACCCGGCGTTCGACCTCCCCGGTCACTTCCTCCCGCCGGGGCGCAATCGAGTCCAATTCATCGATAAAGATGATCGAGGGCGCGTTCTCCCGCGCCTCCTCAAAGACTTCGCGGAGACGCTGCTCACTCTCGCCATAATATTTCGAGATGACCTCGGGGCCCGCGATCGAGATGAAGTGCGCACCGCTCTCGCTTGCCACCGCCTTTGCGATCAGCGTTTTTCCCGTCCCCGGCGGGCCGTAGAGCAGCACGCCCTTGGGCGGCTCGATCCCCAGTTTCTGGAAGAGCTCCGGATGCCGGAGGGGCAGCTCGATCGTCTCGCGGAGACGCTGGAGTTCGTCCTTCAGGCCCCCGATATCCTCGTAGCTGAAGCGTTTCACGCCCTCGAACCCGGCGGCCGGCTTATCCGAGAACTCGACCGTGGTGTTCTTCGTGATGATCACGGCCTCTTCAGGCTCGATCTCGACAACCTTGAACGCGACGATCTGCGGCTGGATAAAGGGCAGGCCAAGCATGATCGGGATCGAGTCGTTCTTCACGACCGGGAAATCCAGGAGGCCGTTTATCACGTGCGGATTATTTGCAATCGGTATTTTCTTGGGGAGGTCTTCTGGGGGGGCGAGCACGACCCGTTTTGCCTCGATCTCCTCGGAGAGCGTCGATATCTTGACTGCATCCCCGATGCTCACACCGGCATTGATCCGGGTAAAATTGTCGATCCGGATCTTGCGCTGGTTCCAGTCTTCGACAAGGGATCGCCAGACTTTTGCCACGGTCCGGCGTTTCCCCTCGATTACCACGAGATCCCCTGGTGAAATCTTCAGAAGGAGCATGGTTTCAGGATCGAGCCGCGCTTTTCCCCCACCCTGGTCGCCGGGATACGCGGAATCGACCTTCAGTTGCACTTCAGGCATTACCTTAAAGGTCATATACGCAGGGATTTATAAGTACTGTAAATGCGAGTCCTTGTTTTTGACCCGTTCCACGGCGCTGCAGGTGACATGATCACAGCTGCCCTGCTCGACTGCGGGGCAGACCGGGAGCGCGTCGTTGCCGCGATGCGGGCCGTTGTCTCGGAGCCGACCGTTGAAACCGTAACCCGGGCCGGCATCCGGGCCATGAGAGTGCATACCCACGCTACTCCGGAATACCGGTCGCTCGACGATGTATACAAGCGGCTCGATGATGCAAGCCCCTTTGTACCTCCCGAAGTGCTTGCGATTGCCCGGCGGGTTTTTTCACGGATCAACGCAGCAGAAGAGGCGGTCCACGGGGCCCATGTCCACTTCCACGAAGTCGGGGCTGACGATGCGATCGCGGACGTGATCGGCGCCTGCGCCGCCCTCTCCACGCTCCATGTAGACGGTGTCGCGGTGCTGCCGCTTGCGATGGGGTCGGGCACGGCCATCGGATCTCACGGCACCATCCCGATCCCGGCACCCGCCACTGTGGTGATCCTCAAAGGATCGGGCCTTGCAACCATGCTTGGGGACGATGAGGGTGAACTCTGCACGCCGACCGGCGCCGCATTGCTCGCAGAATTTACCACACTTCGGCCTGCTGATCTCGGGGTATATACAATCCACTCTGTCGGTTATGGGGCCGGGAACAGGGACACGCCGCATGTCCCGAACGTGCTCCGGGCGATGGTAGTGGAAACGACCGGTGCACTGCCACAGGACACGGTCGACATTCTTGAGACGAATGTAGACGATGTGAGTGGGGAAGTGATCGGGGAAGCGCTAGCACGGTTCATGGCCGCCGGGGCGCGGGACGCGAGCGCGACACCGATCATCATGAAGAAGGGGCGCCCGGGATACCTGGTAACCGTTATCGCCCTGCCTGAAACGAGTGCTGCTCTTGCACGGCTCATGGCCCGCGAACTGAGCACGCTTGGGGTCCGGTGTATCCCGGGGGTCCACCGGTTTGTCGCGGAACGAACGATGGCAGACGTGGAGGTAGAGATACGCGGGCACAAAAAACGCCTGCCGGTGAAGTGCGGGTGGATTGACGGGCGCATCTACATGCTCAAGGCCGAGTTCGATACCGCACGTGACTTGGCAGCAGAACTGGATCTGCCGGTACGCGACGTGCTCCGCGCCATTGAAGACGCCGCGTGGAACCAAGTGCAGGAAAGAAGGCACGATGCCGGCCCGGGTGGCCGATGAAGACCGACCGGCAGAGCAGCGGAAATGCGGCCCTCGACCGGCTGCTCGGTGGGGGGCTCGAACTCCGCACCATCACCCAGCTCTATGGCGGCCCGGCGAGCGGCAAGAGCACGCTCTGCACGATCGCTGCGATCTCCTGCCTGCGGGCGGGGGGATCGGTGATCTTTATCGATTCCGAAGGCTTCTCGATCGAGCGGT
>Ga0187874_10001150_pt1 | contig 26198 bp, 27 predicted proteins | sample June2016WEW_16_1_3_FD_132993 | JGI IMG/M metagenome (GOLD analysis project Ga0187874, IMG submission 132993) | Peatland microbial communities from SPRUCE experiment site at the Marcell Experimental Forest, Minnesota, USA - June2016WEW_16_150 | ecosystem: Environmental > Terrestrial > Soil >... | reverse complement strand
GACACATAAAATTAGGATACGCTTTTGCGTCTGGTCTTGCGTTTCCTTTTTAGCCATCTGATTCAATCCAATTATACTTTCGACTCAACTTTAATCTTGTGCTTCCGAATCTTCTTTTGATTCGTCACCCATCATGAGCTGAAACTCATCCCAACTAAGCTTTTCGCCCTTCTGAAGCTTATCCCTCGCTTCAGCACCAAGCTTCTCTTTAATTGCTTGCTCCTTTTCCTTGCTGGACTGTTGCTGTTCTTGATTAACCTTATCAGCGACAGCTCTTTCTTTAGCTCTAATTTCAGCGGCAGCCTTGGCTTCCTTTACCATCGAAGCTTTTAAACTATTAAGCTGCCCCACCAACTGCCCAATCTTTTCATATATTTGAGGAATAACCTCTTCTTTCGTTTTGATGTAAATTTGATGCTGACCATCAGCTTGAGCTCTGCTGATCTTCATGATATTTACTTTTTCAATCATCTTTGAATGGATTTCTTGGCTTTTAGCAGCTAAATCAGTTAACTCCTTATGAAGCACCGCTGCTTGCTCGTCAAACGTTTTCCGTTGAGTCAGAAAACCTTTGATCTTATTATTTTGAGTGCCAATTTTCTTATAACCACTAAGCAGTATTTCAAGCTGCTTAACATTCTCTATAAGCATTTTTTCTTCTTGCAAGTCGAGTGAAGTCGTCGAAATCTTCCATTCAATCGCGTCATGTTCCTCTTGTAAATCCCGTTGGCTGTCGCGAGGCAAATTCTTTTTAAGTTCAGAGATTTTCGTCCTTGCTGCTTGTATGTCATCGTTGATCGGGGCGGATTGCGACCTGATTGCGTCTCTTTGACTTTTGAGCAGCTTGACTCTTTCATTTATGTCGTCGCGCCCGGCTTTTAGACCAGCAATCTCTTCCCGAACTTTCTGAACTTCCGCGTTCAGTTCGTTTCTTCTTTCAACGCAGTTTTTGATTTGTACGTTTGCGTTGTTAGCTTCTTCTCTTAGCTTCTGGATTTGCTGGATGATTTCCTGTTTTTGGTTGATGTTTTGTTCTTTTGTCACGAGATAGCCTCTGGTACGTTTAAGATACTGTCGTGGTAGCGGAATTTATAATGATTTTCCATAATAAACCGTTATTTCTACGTACTAAAGCGCGATTTTGGCTTATCATTTTTAAATACATGGTGCTCCCAATGACATGGTGAGATGTACACGATATGTCCTATAATTACGATGACTTGTTAAAGAAGGCTTGTGCTCAAATGCCAGAAGTTTCCACAAAGCATGAGCGCTTAGAATTACCCAGATTAATGGTTAACATGGTGGGCATGCGAACAATAATCTCAAACTTCAAGGAAGTTGCAGACGCCTTAGACCGCGACCCTCAACATATCCTGAAGTTCTTAACTAGGGAAATGGCTACGGCTGCGACCTTCCAGGATTCAAGAGCTATTTTTCAGGGCAAATTTCAGCGGGATAGCTTCGAAAGGCTGTTGCAAAGATATCTAGACAGTTACGTTGTTTGTCCGGTGTGCAAGCGCCCCGATACTAGGGTCGTTAAAGAGAAACGTTTGTCTTTCTTGGTTTGCAACGCTTGCGGCGCAAAATCATCGATAAAGCAGCTATAAGTGACCATTATTGGAAGTTTACGTGAACTTGAAGAAGGTCGGCAGGAATGTCCTGTTAGCCGTTTGCGACTGCGAATTGCTGGGCAGAACGCTTAAGGAAGGAAAAATTGTTTTCCAGATAAAAAACGAGTTCTACAACGGCAGAAAAGCGACAGTTGAAGAAGCCATGGGAATGATTAACAACTCAACCATAGTGAATCTTGTAGGCAAGTGTTGCGTGGAGAAAGCAATAGCACAAGGTTTCGTTCATCCCGAAGCGGTTCTAAAGATAGAGAGCGTGCCACATGCTCAAATCGTGAAGCTTTGATCATACTTTTGGGCAAATAGTAAACTTTCCGTCATTGTCATCTTCTTTTCCTAATGTTGTGTTTCCGAACGCTTTTTTCCGTTTTGTACAATTCACCTATGTTTTTGGATCCTCTCCAGTTTCAACTGGCTGTTTTTCGTGTTGTAAAAATGAATTTGCTGTTATAGGAGTGAAGGCGTTTTTTCCCTGAATGCCTACCAGTGTAATATTAATTTGAATATGCCCAATGCTATTCCTATAGATGCCAGCGCGCTAAGTGCTGTTCCCCCGATCAGTGTAGGATAGAATTTGCTTGACTGAATTCCAAGTAGACGACAAACAATTGCTACCTGTACGGGCGAGAGCACAAACACCCCCGCAATTATGCCTATCAAAGCATATTTGTTAATTAGTCTTTGACCTCTGGCCGTTCTTTTTTCGAGCCAACTTCTCAGGCTTTTTTTCCATTCTAATAATCTATCGATCACGAATATGGAAACAAAAACGGTTAAAATATTTATCGTCAGCGTTACGACAAAAACCACCCGTGGGTCGAATCCAACAGCGACGCCGTATAGCATGCCTCCTCCGCTTTCAAAGACGATAGATATTAAAATGTAGGTATAGACCTCGTACATCCATATACCACTTCATAGATTATTGATAGGGCTAATATGGCTTATTCTACAGCATATGCATAGGCAAGGAAGATATAAGGTGCAGATAGCCGCATAAATAGTAGAGCTCTAGTTGCTCGGTAAATTTTTTGTCGATTCATCCAGTTTCGGCTTGGCGGCCGGTTACGTGCAGTCTATAAGTAATTGAAAGGAATGGGAAAAGTCGAAAAGGAACGGGGAAAAACGGGAAAGAACGGGAATGCACGGGAATCAACGGGGTGGAACGGGAGACCACGGGAAAAAACGCAACCTGCAAATGCCTCAAACCCCAAACAAGAAAACCAACCCAAAACACAAACAACAAAAAACGCCTACAAAAACTGCCTGAACCCTCGCTAATGACCAAGCCTCCGCTAATCGATGCATATCGAGGTAGCTCCAGCACAAAAACGAGCGCTGGAGTCCTCGTTATCACAAAATTTAATTAACGATGTTCTTTAAATGTAACTAAACTCGCTTGAGCCTTGAATATGCAAGCTAACCCAAAGATAACTGTCTCTAAACGGTTTGTCGCTGCCATTCTCTTAGCTGTGCTTGTCCTATCTGCATTGAATACTTACATGATTCTGGAGCGACCAAGCTTCAATTCAAACGTCGTGAGTTTCGATTTTGTCCTGTCCCAAAACGGCAACAACTACCAGATAAAAAACATGTTAACAGGTGCAACGACCAGCGTTTCAGGCAGCGTATCATCATCAATCAATTCAGCTTTAGTTCACGGGCTATCTGTTTACTTTAATGCAGGCACTTATGTTCTGAACCAGGATATTTTGGTTTCCAACAAAGTTAACGCTAAAATTGTAGGTAACGGAGCAACTATAATTGGAAATGGCCACGAAATAGTCGTTTATGGCGACAACTACACAACTTCTCAGTACGCAACTGTTTCAGGCTTAACGTTAATCAACGGAACACTGAGAATTGAGAACTCTTTTGGAACAACGATAACCAACATGGTTTTTGAAAACACCTCGGAAGGGATTGAATTAACCAATACAAACACATGGAGCGAAGACACCCAAATTGACAATTGCTACTTCCTCAACGCCACCCAAGGCGTAGTTTTCGAAACACCCACAACCAACGCAACAGGCTCCTACGCCAGTTCAAGCATCGAACGCTGCTTCTTCAACATCCGCGACAACTCAGTCGGCATCAACGTTGAACCCATGGCGCAGTTTTCTGACAGCCAAATGCAAGATGTCAGGATGTGGATGGGGCAGGACGGTGTAACTAATCAAACTGGGCTTTTGGTTAATGGTTCAATGTATCAGACGTTGCTGACCAGCGTAGTTTTTGAATCCTTCACAGACGTACCCAACAACTTGTTTGCTGTTGACCTTGGTCGAAACTGTAACCCCGCACCGATGTTAGACGGCGACGTCAACTTCCTGGGCAGTTGGACAGCAAACGTCCATAACCCTTACGGCATTTGGATTTCAGGCATCGGCACCGCTTTTGAAAAACTAAACGTTAACGTTCCAGTCGGTGTGAACGGACTATATGGTGCTAATGCAACAATTCAAGCTGTGCCGCTAAACATTTTCACCTTTGAACCCAAAATCCAAGCTGAAGGAAGCTTCGCAAACAACGAAACCGTCACGGTACGCATCCGATTGCTGTTCGCAGACAACGTTGTCTCAAACCCTGTTACTCAAACCTTCACGAGCAGCGGGGCAGCATGGTTAAGCAACGACCAAATCTTAACCCTATTCCCATCGCAAAGCGTGATTGTCGCCGTAGTCTTTGATGCCCAATCAAGCGCTAACACGACGAATGCAGTTGTAACTGTCAGTGGCTATGGCACAGCAGGTTAACGTCATAATTGGATTTACCGCTCGTTAATCAAGTTCTTTCGGCCGAATACCTTGTTAAGGGCTTAGCAGTTCTTTTCCAAAGCAATTTCTTTCACCCGAGCGACTTTAATGCTTTTCACAAGATGTAACTTTAGATTTCGAATTTCTCGATAATCTTTGTTTCTTTTTCACCTGTGATTTCTGCGATTACATGAAAGAACTGTTCAAGCCCCGAGTAAATTATTCTCGGTTTCAAAAGCTCATCTATCTGAAAAACACCTGCTGAATTAGACATTTTGATCCTTATTTCAATGGGTTTTTTTCCGTTTTCAATCGTTTCAACCTCCACCTTTTCAATTGAAAGCGCGGAAACCGCGTGGATGTCAATTTTGCCTGATTGAAAAGGAATCCTTGCTCTGCCTGCCTCCATGTCCAAGGCGTCAGCGATGCCCACTATCCCCGCTTCTTTGGTCAGTATTCTGTGAGTTGGGTCAGAGCTAGGCGGCTGCTCATGTGCAACGATAGCATGCAGGACTTCAGACGTGATTATGGCTAGTTCTTCATCATTGTAAGTCGGCTTTAAACAATCCATGAACTGCAAAGCTAAAGTTACACTGTACTTTTCATGGTTATTTCTCTGCACAATCATGCCCAAGTCATGAAAGATTGAGGCTAAAACAACGACAACTTCAGCATCGTCAGTTTGCATCCCATAATTTTCAACGATGCTGGGGGTAATCAATTTTTTCTCGACAAGAATCCGCAAAAGCTTTAATGCAAGATTAGACACGATTTTAACGTGGGTTGGACCATGGTCAGTGTAGCCCATGCGTTCTATAGCCATCACGTTGCAGCATTTCCAGTAAGCCTGCAGTTTCTTGTCTTCTTTTATCTTATCCATTACCTTCTTCAGCTTAGCGTTGCCTCGATAGGGTATGTTAAAGACATAGGACACTTCGGTGAAACTTCCTTTATCATATTCAAGGACAGAATGATTTAAACATGCATCCAACCGTCAAAGCCGCAACTAGCACGCAATTTTTGTTTTCGGTTGCCAAACTTGCATTGTTCGATGAGCACGCTTTTAAGCACGGAAAGCACTGTTTTTCAATATCCAAAAAACGGGGTTACACTGTTTGGGAAAGAAAAAAGTGCTAAGTGAAGGCGCAATCAGCGAGATGACTTACCCTGGGCAAGGCGAAGTACTAGGAGTGGTAGTGAAGCTACTTGGCTTCGACCGCATCCTAGTTAAATGCCAAGATGGCGCCGAACGTCTGTGCCGGATCCGAGGCAAAATGAAAAGACGGGTCTGGATACGCGAGGGCGACATTGTGATAGTTTCACCTTGGGAATTTCAAACTGACAAACGCGGCGATGTTGTATGGCGATATACTCACTCGCAGGCTGACACACTTAGACGAAAGGGAATTCTAACCCTTTAACCTAAAAATCTAAATAATTTTTACGTTTCGCGTTCAGGCTCATAATTTGTGCTTTAAGAAAATAGCAAAACGGACGTTGCAGGGTATCTTATCTGAAAATGTCCATGATTTATGTTACACCATGAAAGACCGTTGAGAATTTACATTATGATTTAAATAACTCGAATTTTTTCCGAGCGGTTTTAATACCCTAATGGATTAGGAATGTTGATTATTATGTCTCGGAAAGCAGTCGAACGTCTTGCGCATAATGAAAGAAGAGTGGAGCGAAGAGACAAGATGCTGATCCATGACATGACAAAGGAACGCGCCACTGTAGAGGAGGTTTTTGATCAAACTACCCGCATGGTTGTCTTCGACTTGCTAAACAGCGGCGTCCTGTATGAGGTCAACGGCGTCGTTAGTTCAGGGAAAGAAGCGCGAGTCTATTGGGGGACGGATAAGGAAGGCAAGGATTTAGCAGTAAAAATTTATTTGACTTCATCAGCTGAGTTTAAAAAAGGAATGCTCAAATATATTGAAGGTGATCCCCGCTTCAAAAATGTGAAGCGAGACACGCGATCTCTCATCGCAGTATGGGCCCAGAAAGAGTTCCGCAACCTAAAAGAAGCCTCTGAAGCGCGAGTCCGCGTACCCAAGCCCATCGCCGTCAAAAGCAACGTGGTAGTTATGGAGTTCATTGGAAAAGAAGGAGTTAGCGCCCCATCCCTTAAAGAACGGCCGCCTGAGAACCCGGAAAATGTTTATCGTTTAATTGTCACTTACCTGACGCGGCTACGTCAAAAAGCGAAGCTTGTGCACGGGGACCTAAGCGAATACAATATAATGATGTGGAAGGGCAAACCCGTGATCTTTGACATGTCCCAGTCGGTTTCCGTTGAGCACCCGATGGCTGATTTCCTGCTTATTAGGGACTTGACGAACTTGAATAGGTTCTTTAGTCGGTTAGATGTTAAGGTTTTTCCAGTTGAAGAATTACATAAAATGGTTGTTGGCTGAAATGTCAGGTTTAGACACATTTGTCAAGATTCCAAAAGACCGCGTAGGCATACTTATCGGTGAAGAAGGTAAAGTGAAGCAGTATATTGAAGAGAGGCTCAATGTCAAAATCGACGTGGATAGCGAAGGCAGCGTCACCATCACGCTTACAGAAAAAGCTTCGGACCCGTCAATGCTTCTAAAAGCCAAAGATGTTGTGACAGCTATAGGAAGAGGCTTTTCACCTGATGCCACCTATCGCCTGATACGTAACGAAGACGAAATCTTCGACTTGATTGATCTAAGGCAAATCTTCGGTCGTTCAGAATCTGACATTAAACGAGTAAAAGGCAGAATGATTGGCGCTGATGGAAAAACGAGAAAACTGATTGAGGAATTAACAGAAGCCAACATGGTAGTTTACGGTCATACAGTCGGGTTCATCGGCAGTTTTACGCAGGTTGATGCTGCACGGCACGCGGCGCAGATGATTATTGAGGGTTGCCAGCATCAAACAGTCTACAGGTACCTGCAACGGAAGCGCACTGAACTCAAGAAAGAGAAACTTCAGTTGTGGGAGAAACCTGAAAAGAAGTAAGAAACCTTACTCTTCTAAAGGCTATAGCCAATTTTGACTGTACATATAAGCTCGATTAACACTCTTAGTTGAGATTTTGGATAACTTAACTCATAGAAACATTAGGCACCCAGTTTGGCGCGCATTTTGCAAAGTGTTAAATAAGCAATTGTTAAATAAAACAAGATAACCCTTAGGTAGCGGGGGAGAGGTATTGGAAAAATCATTTACAGGTTTGAATCATAAACCAGTTAGACTAATGACTGTGGTTCTATTTGTGGGCATTTTAGCTTTGGTTTCGTTGGCTGCTCCGGTAGTAAAAGCGCAAGGAAATCCCAAAATAACTCTTAACCCAACAGCGGATCCCCCAGGCTCAACCGTGACCGTGACCGGAACAGGATTCGGCCCAGGGCAACCAGTAAGCATGGTCATTCAAAATCAGTTGTTCGGGTATGTTAACGCCACGGATACAAAAGGCGACTTTACACTATCAATTACAGTGGGCGATTGGAGTGGAGGACTTTCCACTGTAACGGCCACAGATGGTCTCGGCAACCATGCTGGAGCATCATTCACTGTGATGGGCGGCAGCACATCATCAGCTTCTCCTACCCCAAACTCTGGTTCCTCATCTTCAGGCGGTTCCTCTTCAGGAGGTTCATCATCGGGCGGCTCGGGTGGCTCAGGCTCAGGAAATGGATTTGTCACTTTTCCACCAACCACGACTTCATCTGGCGGATTTTGGTCTCCCACAGTAATCGGCGTAATTGTAGCAGTGTTGATAGCGTTCGCCATTTCGGGGGTGCTGCTATATAGCAGATCAAGCAAGCAGCGAATGATGCTGGAAAGAGAACGGGAACGTGATAGAGAGCGAACGCCTTATGGGCCGGAGCCATCTCAGGCGCCTTATGGACCCGGCGGTCAACCTCAAGGTTACGGCCATGGACCGCAGCCTTCAACTTACAATCCGGCTCCATCAAGCCCTGCTGGCTCGTCGCGATACACCCCCTACAGTTACAGGCAGCAGTCAACAAGTTCCTACCAATCGCGATACAACCAGCCATCAAGCTATAGAACAAGCTCCTACGCATCGCGTTACAGCCAACCATCAAGTTACAGACAACCGCAGTCAAGCTACAGTCGACCGCCAATGCATTCAAAGACCTGCTCTAACTGCAAACGAACTGTAAGAGAAGACCAAAACATCTGTCCATACTGCAACAAAAGGACATAGAGATAGCGGTTTAAGCTCCAAGCCACCGTTTGTGAGTTGCAACGCCTGTATAAAGTCTAAATCTTTTTTCCTTTTTTGTACTGCTCTTCTTAGATACTTTTATTCGAAGGATAGTTTTATGGGAAATTCTCTATAATTATTATTTTTATGTAAAATTCAGACCAGAATCTTTTGGACTATAGGTGGGCTCTTTGAGGGTAAAATAGACTATTCAGGTACCTACCTGAAAGTTATCATTTTTACCGTCTCACACTCAAGATCCTCATCATCCTAACGTCTTCGGGGCCAGAGTCGTCATCGCCCACCCTACCAAGAAAACAGCTAACCCAACGATTAAAACGTTAAGGTAACGGCTTTCAACGTCATACCACCAAATACTTGAGTGATCACAAAAGAAGGCTGCGTCTAAAGCCTATTTGGTGAAGATTGGGTTAGTTTTTTTGTTGTTTGTGTTTTGGATTGCTTTTCTGGAATGGGGCTTGGATTGGCTGCGGGTTGCGTCAACTAACGTCAACAAAAGTCAACTAACGTCAGCCAACGTCAACTAAAGTCAATAAACGTCAATTACCGTCAACGAACGTCAACTAAAGTCAAACACCGACCAAAACTCGCAGAAACAAAAGAAACCTCAGGCATTTAGGAAGCCCAAAAAGATCGCCGAGAGAAAAGGCTTACAGAAGTGTGTGTAAGAGGTGGTTTTCCGGCGAATTTTGCCTCATTGTGTTTTTTGGGTTGCTTTCTTGGTTTGAGGCTTGAGGCGTTGCAGGTTGCGACCCATTTCGACTCTACGTGACCCATAGCGACTCGCAACGATCCCTTTCGACTCGTAGCGACTCATTTCGACCATTTTGCGCGGCGCAGTTTCGTAAAAGTGTGGAAGGAGAGGTATTTTGTCAGGGGATAGGTTGAATTGAACATTCAAAATCAAAACACACAAGCCCTTTTCGTTGCTTTGCTTGCTGCGAAAACTTTTTTGCATATAAAATTGAAGTGTTAAACTTAGTCAAGAAAGTTTGACTAAACTTCAGTTCACAACTCTTGACGAAAACGCTTTTACATTAAAACTAACTAGACGCTCTCGAGGAATTGGATGGGCAAATTAGTTACCCTTAGCCTAACTTCACCGCCTGAAAAAACGCAAAACAAACGCGACTTATCCGTAATTGTAAAATCCCTTGAAGCGGAATGCAAAGGCTGCTCCCCAATTTCTCCCCTGCAATGCATAGACCGATGCCAAGCATACAAGCTGAAAAATGAATTACGCACACTGCAAAAGGCCTTGGCAAACCCAAACTACATTAAAGAACTTTTTAATGCCCTAAAGAATGAGACAAGACTCAGCATCCTCCAAGCCATGGCAAATGGCAGGTTCACAGTTTGCCAGCTACAACATAAACTTAAAGAAGCAGGTCAAAACCATAGCCAAAGCACGATTAGCAAAGAGTACCTATCTCCTCTTGTGGCAGTCGGCCTAGCATCTCAGGTTCAGGAGGAATACTACGCGACCGCGTTTGGTCTTCGCGTGATCCAATTGCTCGCGCGCTTCCAAGAATTCGCCAGAAAACTGCCTGCCCATTCAGAATGTTACGAAGAAACGCTTCTCCAAGCTTTACTTTCAGGACCAAAAACGTTTGAAGACATAGAGCCGTTTATTCTACAAAAAAACGTTTCACGCGTACTCAAACGTTTATGCGTGGCCAGGCTGATTGCTACACCAAAAGAGAGGGACTACATTTTCTTTTTTAAATCGAAACGTGACCCTAATCAGGAAAAATTAACGAAAACCGAGCGGAAAATCTATGATGCTATCGCTAACCAGGGAATCAGCGTGGGAAACTTGGCAAAAGAAACAGGGCTGTCAACAAGAATAACCTACAAATACCTAAGGCATTTGAAAGGCAAGAAACTAGTTTTCAATAGAAGAACACTGAAAGCCTACCGTTTAACCCGCGCAGGCGAAAAACTGGCTTTGTCGATGCAGGTTGTTCAAAAAATAGTCGAAGATGCCTGGATATCTTCGGAACTTGTCATGCGAGATAACAGGTAAATAACCAGCGGTGCCAGCTTAGCCTTCCGGACTTCTTTAGCTGAGATTTTGCCTTTGTTTACCCCCAATATTGGCAGAAATTCTCGTTGCGTTGCCTATTCGATTTGCCTTAAAATTTTGTTGGTGCCGCTTTGAGGTGGTTTTAGTATCATGGCGGAGCTTTAATCTTATCGACAAATCGATGTTGCAGCTTTGCAATTTTAGGCGCAATGACAACTTGACAATAAGGTTCCTTTGGATGCTTCTTGTAGTAGTCTTTATGGTAGGTTTCAGCCTTGTAAAACTCTCTTAGCGGTTCCACAATCGTAACTATCGGCTTATTCCATATGCCCTCTTTGTTGAGTTCATTGATGAGTTTTTCGGCTTCAGCTTTCTGTTCTTCGTTATGGTAGAAAATAGCTGACCTGTATTGCGTTCCAACGTCAGCGCCTTGTCTATTCAGCGAGGTAGGGTCGTGTATTGTAAAGAAAATTTCTAGGATTTCGCGGTAACTTATTATTTTAGGGTCGAAGAATATCTGCGCAGCTTCCGCGTGCCCCGATGTGCCTGTTGAAACCTCTTCGTAAGAAGGGTTAGGCACGGTGCCGCCTGTGTAACCGGGCTCAATTCGCTGCACGCCTTTTATTATGCTGTATGCGGCTTCTGTACACCAGAAGCAGCCGGCTGCAAGCGTTGCAATCTCTAAATTCGTTTTCATGTCAGTTTGATTCATTCTTTATCCTTCCAAAAAAGAACTTTGATATACTCTAGTGCTGGGAAGCTTTGAACTTAACGTTTTGTGGCTGTCAGTAAACAGCAACTAATTTCAGCTTAGATTGTATTTTCCGAATAAACCTACGAACCGAAACCGCCGCTGAACTAAACCCAGTAATTGTGACAAGAAGTATCCAAAAGCCAAATAAAAGCTGCTTTAGTAACTGCAAAAAAGATAGCCTATACCGCAAAGATAAGTAGGCATTTGAGTGTCGCAGCCATTATCCTGAAGTTAGCTCTGATTGTGCCGCCTATTCGGGGCTTATTGCGTCTAGGCGGTGCCTCATATTTTACCTCACCTATCACGAATCCTCTCTTCCTTGCTCTAACCAACAGTTCTCCTCCGAAGGTTTCTTCGCCCTTCAAAGTTAACCCGTCTATGGCTTCTTTCTTGTAAGCCCTAAAATTTGAGTAAAAATCTGAAACTCCTAACATTTTACCCAGCGTTTTGGAGGCTACCCTCTCAGAAAATCTCGGAATAACCGTTCGTGAAGCTACGACTAAATCAACCTCCCCAAGTTTCCGAACGAGGACAGGAATGAGCTCGGGGTCATTTTCTAAGTCAGCATCAATCGTTACAATTATAGGGAACTTGGATAGTTTCATCCCGTAAAGTAACCCCTTAGTTTGCCCTTCTCTAACTTTGGAAACCGCTACATCCGCAAGCCCCTCTGCAACCTCAACAGTTCCATCCGAAGAACTATCATCAACAACTATTATTTCATGCGGAATACTTTCCAACACAGACCGGGCCCGTAGGATTAGCTCCTCAATGTTTTCTTTTTCATTCCATGTAGTGGTAACCACGGATATGCCCTGAACCATTTTGCTGCCTGTGCTCATGAGTAGCCAATGCTGAAGAACAACTATTAAGCTCATTGACCAAAAAACTTCGAAGGGGTTTTTCGAGCAAGCCTCAAAGCGCTTTCTCAAATGCAATTTTGCTTTCTATAGTTACAGCTAAAACAATAACGGACACATAAACTTAAAATAATTGGAAGAACTGATGTGTTAACGAATTTCATAAATTAGGTATGCACTAATAGAGGATGAAAAAATGAGCAAATCAGAAAAACCCCACTTAAACCTCATCATCATGGGGCACGTTGATCACGGAAAATCAACAACCACAGGTCACCTTCTTTACCTGGCAGGCGCAATCGACGAAAGAACAATCAAAGCCTTTGAAGAAGAAGCCGAAAAAATGGGCAAAGGCACATTCAAGTACGCTTGGGTACTCGACAACCTCAAAGAAGAACGAGAAAGAGGAGTCACAATCGACCTGCGATTCTTGAAGTTCGAAACCAAGAAATTCAACTACACCGTAATCGATGCACCTGGTCACCGAGACTTCGTTAAAAACATGATTACAGGCGCAAGCCAAGCAGATGCCGCAGTTCTCTTCTGCTCAGCCAAAAAAGGCGAGTTTGAAGCAGGCATCGGTCCAGGAGGCCAAACAAGAGAGCACGCGTTCCTTGCATTCACTTTAGGTATCCGCCAACTAATCGTCGCAGTTAACAAAATGGATGACATATCCGTTAACTACAGCAAAGAACGATACGAAGAAATAAAGAACGAAGTTTCAAGAATGCTCCGAATGGTAGGCTTCAAAATCGAAAAAATCAACTTCATACCCGTGTCAGGCTGGACTGGCGAAAACCTGATCAAGAAAACTGACAAATTGTCATGGTACAATGGTCCAACATTAATTGAGGCGTTAGACCTCCTTGAAGTTCCAGCTAAACCAACTAACAAACCTCTACGCGTTCCCATCCAAGACATTTACAGCATCACCGGCATCGGAACAGTCCCAGTGGGCAGAGTCGAAACAGGCACTCTTAAGCCTGGACAAAACATAATCTTCATGCCAAGCAACAAGACCGGCGAAGTCAAATCCATCGAAATGCACCACACAATGATCCCAATCGCTGAACCAGGCGACAACATCGGCATGAACGTTAGAGGTATTGCGAAAGCTGACATTCACAGAGGAGACGTAGCAGGACCTGTTGACAATCCGCCAACAGTAGCTAAAGAGTTCATTGGCCAAATCATCGTCATTTACCACCCAACTGCCATAGCCGCAGGTTACACACCAGTACTGCACTACCACACAGGGCAAATCGCATGCAGATTCACAGAACTCATCAAGAAAATTGACCCGCGCACCGGCCAAGTGACCGAAGAAAAGCCCGCGTTCCTAAAAACAGGAGACGCAGCATGGGTAAGAATGGAACCTTTGCATCCGATTGCAGTCGAACAGTACACTGACTTTCCAGAGCTAGGACGCTTCGCAATCAGAGACATGGGCACAACCGTAGCTGCTGGCGTCATAAAAGAAATAACCAAAAAGGGACCATAAACCCTTCATTTTATTTTTGGTTTAAATCAAATAAGTTTGATTTTTCTAATTTACATCGACAATCTTTGGCATGTCTTGTTTATTTGGTTCTGATTTGTTGTAGCGTCGTGACAGTCACAAGTGTGTATATTCTATCGTACTGAGTGCCTTTACTAAGGTGACAGTCAATGGATCACCCCACGGAGAACTCCACTCTGTTACAGAAAAATCTTCAAGAAAGGTCGAAAAGAGAGCGTTCAGAGGAAAGGCTTGAGCTTATTTCCTTGAAAGATGTGCCATTAGAAGTGAGGCGCCGGGAAGCAAGAGAACCCTTGTTCCTAACGAGATACGAATAAATCACGATCACTGACTTGAAAGGCTTTCTTATTCAATTCCTCTATGGGCAATGTTTTTCGGGCTTTGCCAAGGTCAATTTGGTCACAGTCGCATGGCTGTTGGCTACCCATTAAACGTGCGGTATGATTTTTATACTTGATTCTTTCAAAGAGAAGCAGGTGTTTGAAGTTGTTCAGGAGAAGCAAGGCTGATGAGATTTCCGCATTCTTTGCAATGCCACTTAGTAAGAATGAACTTTCCATGTTCTATTTGGGAGTATCAGGTTTCATCATAAGAAGCCTCAGCCACGCGCTCTTAATTGACCCTGCTGGTATGCTTAAAGGCGACGAGCTCAGCGCATTGAAAGGTATCAATCTGGTTCTTTTTACGCATGATCATTTAGATCATTTCTCATCAGGCAAAATGCGGGATATCTTCAAAGACACGGCTGCTCCTATTCTTGCCGAGCCAAAAGTGGCTAGGAAGCTCGATGGAAAAATACCTGCTGAAAAACTCGTAAGTGCTGAAAACGGAAAAAACTACACTTTAGGCGATGTGGCTGTCAGAGCCATCCAGGGAATCCATCGAGGCCCAATAATGCTTTACCAGATAAAAATGGATGACTTGACGGTCTTCCACGGAGGCGACTCGGGGTACGTAAGCCTCAAAGACTGCCCCTCGAACGTTGCGATTGTTCCTGTTGGCGGCATGTCACCAACGGCTTCACCTGAAAACGCCTACAAAATGGTAGTAGACGTTAAACCCGATGTTGCGATAGCCATGCATGGATCAGACAAACAGAAACAGCAGTTCGCAGAAAAAGTCAAAGAAACCATGCCTCAAGTGCCAGTCCACATATTGGAGCCCTTCACAGCAAAAACTGTGTCGCTTCAACAAAAACATTAACCCGCAAAAAAGGAGTACATGCTTTTTTCTTCACGTTGTGGCGGTTAGAGCGTAAGTGAAATAAGCCTGCGTTTATGGTATCGTACTTTAAGGTTGACATTATGTCTGGAGCAGAAACGTTGCTTCCCTATGTAAAGGACAGCAAAAAGCCTGGCGAAGAGCCAACAATCATAATTGATAGCCGTGAAGCCGGCAGCGCCGAAAAAATTGTGAGGGGCTTAGTTGACCGTGGCGTCAACGTCAAAAAGCAGATGCTGGAGAAAGGCGACTACGTGCTCTCTGACCAATGCGCGGTTGAACGCAAGACTGTTAACGACTTCGTTTATACTTTGACAAGACGCTACCTTTTCGAACAACTTTTTAGCCTAAAAGAGGCATATCCAAAGTCGCTTGTTGTGCTAGAAGGCTATTTGCCTATAATCTACAAGTTCAGCAACATTCAGCCCAGCGCGATTTGGGGAGCAATGTTTAACTTGGCGAAGAACGGCATCTCCATAGTTAACACGGCAAACCAGAAGGAAACAGTTGATTTCCTTTACACAGCTGCCAAACAAGAGCAGATTGTAGAAAAGAGAAGCCCGGTGGTCCACGCTTTCAAGAAGTGTGACACCATTTCCGACGCTCAGGTCTATTTTATCGCCAGCCTACCAAACATCGGTAGGGAAAAGGCCGTGGCTATTCTTGAATCCTACCAAACGCCGCTGAACGCACTAATTAACGCGGACGATTGGTTGAAATCAGTGAATGGGCTAGGACCAGTAATAACCAATAAGGTAAAAGAGGTTTTAAGCACACCATACAAGGACAAAACATGCGTGGACACTTAGCAGCTACATTTTCCGCTATCAGCTGTAAATTGATGCCTTAAGCGGTTGGTTTGGGCGCGAGGTGTTTTTGTTGTTTGTGTTTTGGGTTGGTTTTCTTGTTTTGGGCTTGATGCGTTTGCAGGTTGCGTTTTTTCCTGTTGTCTCCCGTTCCCCCGCGTTGATTCCCATTCATTCCCGTCCTTTTCCGTTTTTCCCCGTTCCTTTTCGACTTTTCTTTTCAAGAAACCAGGCTGGGGTTCGAGCACAAAAGAAAGAGCATGCATCATGAAAACGTATTAAGTATCGAACATGATTAATTGACTTCAGGGTTTGATGAGATCATGAATGACTTGGCAGATCAACAAGTTGATGAGATAGCTCAAAAAATCATTGTAGAAGTAGAACACGCAAAGTCGAAAGATTTGGCAGGCTCCGACGAAATGATAAAGATTCTGCACTTGACAAACACACATAGCGCGAAAGCGTTGTTGGAGCACGCCGAAGAAGCTCCAACACAACATGAGCGAAACGTAGGGAAAAAGGCGGTGGTGGAAGCATTGTTAGTTTCAACTTGGCATACAAGGCTTTACTTCATCATAAGATCATTCATTATGGGACTGCTTAGTGCGTCGTTGACTATTGTTTTTGTTTTGATATTTCACTCAATAACCCTAGCTTTGGACATTCCACTGGGTATTTTTTCATTTGTATTCTCGCTAGCTGTTTCTAGGCTGCTGGACGTGCAGATTGTGAAAGCAACGAAAGCCATAACAGATTACCTGAGTACTCACAACAGTTTGAGAAGCTTTATTCTCAACCATTTCTGATCTGGTAACCACTTATTAGGACATTAGGGCAAACTCTTTGCTTTTTAACTTCGAGATCTACTGTGGATTTCAGAAATATTTGCGTTCTTGTTGCTGTAGTCATGCAATCACATAATTAAATATAATATAATCTGCTCAAGTTCAACCAAGCAAGCAATCAATATTTTGGCGTGAAAGAAAATTGTCAAATACTGCAAAAAAACTTAAAATTTTTGTCTTGGTTTTGCTATCTTCAGCGCTTTTCGTTGCAGCCATAAATTCAGGCGCGCTAACCGTGAAAGCCCAAGGGACAGATACTGTTGTAGTCTATTCTTCAGTTGGTGGAACAACCAGTCCCGACGCAGGAACATACACTTACGCGGATGGTTCGACCCAAACATTTACCGCAACCGATGGTAACGGCTTTATTTTCCAATACTGGGAGATTGTCACTGCTGCTGGAGGCGTCACTTCCACCGATAACCCCTTAGACCTTATCCTAAACCAGAGTGCCTATGCTCTTCAAGCAACCTTTGAACCAATAATCTTCACCGGACCCGTAAACAAAACTATAGATATGTCGACCGACGCGATCGTCGTTGTTTTAGGAGCAGTCGGAGGAACAGTGAGCCCCGCACCAGGAACATACGCTTTAGCTAGCGCTACCACATTAAATTTACTAGCAACTCCAACTAGCGGTTGGACTTTTAGCCACTGGATAATAGGTGGGACTCCCATGAACCACGGTGCATACTCATTCACAGACACTCCGACAGATAACCCGTATAACGTTAACCACGGTTACGGAAACACTTACTCTTATCAGGCCGTATTCACCCCCACCAGCTCCTCATCGAGTTCACCAACACCTAAAGTACCAGAGTTCTCATCTGCAGCCGCAGCCTTGGTCGCAGCAATACTAGTAATCGTTGCATTCGGAGCGTACACATACACCAAGAAAACAAGAAAATAAAACCTCCTTTTCTTTTTTTGCAACCGAAAATGGCTACAAGTGTTTGGATTCCGCATCAGGAATCCTTTGTAATTTTTTCATCATTTAAGCGGCCTCCCCACTTTAGCTGTCACGATGATGTTCCGTGCACAGCCAGTCCAACATTTTTCTCCCAACTTAAAATTTAAGTTCAAGCCTTCAAAGAGAACATTCATTCTGAAAAATAACAGTTTGCCTTGAAAAATTTGGGTAAGCTTAATAATCTTGGCAAGAGCCTCTTAATATCACAAATGAACATCATAACATTGATTGCATCGCTAAGCCTCATCGTACAGATAGTAACTCTGTCAATAGTTATTTATGGATACATTTTGAAGAGGAAAACGAGGTTTGCTCAACATGGAACCTTAATGCTGGTTGCGGTTGCAATGCAGTTCGTCTCATTCATGTTAATCATGGGCCCTGCTTTTTTAGTAATAGTTGAAAATGGCTTTTCGCAAAAACCCATATTGATTTCTGCAGTTACCTTAGCTCACGTAGGTCTTGGCACCACAGCATTGGCGACGGGTATTTGGATAACAGGTTCGTGGCATCTCCAAACTTCAATCACAAATTGCATGAAAAAAAGTTACATAATGCGATACTTAATTGTTATCTGGATCCTGGCTTTATCCTTCGGGATCACCCATTACGTGCTGACTTACCTCATCACGTGAAGTTTTTCAAAACAAAAAGGGTAATCCCACCAAATATTCTTAGCCAGTATTACAGATTACAATAGTTTTCTTTGAAAGTAACAAGAGGATGTTGAGAAAGGTAGTTATAAAGCCACAAACTCAGTAATAAGATAAAGCCAAGCTGTTTGTTTTACGCCGCTGGTGAGAATTTTGCCGAGGGAAATTGTGGTAGGTAATGGGCGAGTTTTAGTTGCTATTGACAGTCAAATGGCAATTAGAGACTTTTTTTACCCAAGAGTTGGCTTAGAAAACCACTTATCTGGACATTACTCCAGATTGGGAATCTGGGCAGATCGGAAGTTCTCATGGATTAGCGAGAATTGGGAAAGGAAAATCAAGTATTTGCCAGAGACTCTGGTAAGTCAATGCTCCGCAAGAAATCAGGATGCAGATCTTGAGTTGGAAGTTAATGATGCCGTCCACAGCTCCTTAGACGCATATCTCCGCAAGGTTGTTATCAACAATATTGGAGCCAGAAGGCGCGAAGTCAGATTGTTTTTTTCCAATGACTTCCATGTCTACGGAGAAGACACAGGAGACACAGCAATGTATGAATCTACTCTAAATTCAATAGTTCATTACAAGCGGAAACGTTATTTCCTAATTGACGGGGTAACGGATCAGAATCTGGGTATTTATCAATATGCAACTGGACAAAAAGAATCATTTGGAAAAGAAGGCACTTGGAGAGATGCAGAAGACGGAGAACTGCAAGGGAATCCAATTGCCCAGGGTTCGGTGGATTCAACAGTTTCATTCAAACTTGAAATGGAACCCAATACAGCAAATACTATTTACTATTGGATTGCCTGCGGCAGAAACCTTGAACAAGCGAAGAACATAGACTCGATTGTAAGGAAAACAGGGGTCGAACAGCTGCTCCTTGAAACCGAGAACTATTGGAGCGCTTGGAGCAACACAAAGAAATTTAACTTAAATACATTACCGCGTGCTGTAGTACGACTTTTCAAGGAATCATTGCTAATAATGCGTTCTCATGTTGACAATGGCGGAGGAATTATCTCATCTTGCGATTCTGACTTGCTCCAATTCAATCGTGACACGTACTCTTACGTGTGGCCGCGGGACGGAGCTATCATTGCAATGGCGTTTGACATGGCCGGCTTTCCAGAAGTGGCACGCATGTTTTTCACATTCTGCAACAAAATTATTAACGGAAATGGTTACTTCAATCACAAATACTCGCCAGATGGTTCTATAGGAAGCAGTTGGCTCGCGTTGATTGATGCTGATAGAAAAATACAATTGCCGATACAAGAAGATGAGACTGCACTTGTGTTGATTGGGTTGCACAAACACTTTCAAAAATATGGAGATTTGGAGTTCATATCCAAAGTCTATCCGAAATTAGTTTTGAACACCTCTGAGTTCTTGCTTAGTCATCGTGATCCCAAAACGGGCTTGCCCAAACCTTCTTTTGACCTCTGGGAAGAGAAAGCTGGCGTGTTTAACTCAACAGTGTCAACAGTAATATCTGCTCTTCAGTCTGCAGCAGGATTTGCCAAAGTATTTTACGATAGTGAAAGACAGGAGAAGCTGTCAAACGCGAGTGCTGAAATGAAGGAAGCTATGCTTTTGAGACTTTATGATTCAAAAGCACGGAGGTTCAAAAAAGCACTCTATCCCACGGGAATTGAAGATTTGACTGTCGACAGTAGTGTTGCGTTGAGTTTTATCACTGGAGCTTTCTCAGCTTTTTCAGAGGAAGTAAGAAATAGTATGAACTCGGTGATTGACAAGCTATGGATAAAAACAAATACTGGCGGACTTGCACGTTATGAGAACGACGACTATTACAGAGTTACAAGAGAACTTCCCGGAAACCCCTGGGTCATTTGCACACTGTGGCTTGCCCGATGGTATATTGCTACCGCCTTAACATTGGAGGAGCTAAACAGAGGATTAAGCATTCTAAGTTGGACAGCAAAATATGCATCACCATCTGGAATGCTTGCGGAACAGATTAACCCGCATACGGGTAATCCACTTTCAGTGTCACCGTTGGTCTGGAGTCACGCAGAATTTGTTTTAGCGGTTTGTGAATATATCGAAAAACAAAAGGCGCTCTCCTTGATTCCTGAAAATAAATCCCAATGGAGTAAAGGATAATGACTCTTTCTTTGTTGTGCAGAACAGAAGAGGTTGCTGAGAATGAGATAAAACAATTCACTCTTAACGGAATCGAGTTACTTGTTATCAACCAAAACATGAAGTTTTACTGCTTGGCAGCGCGGTGTACCCATGCCGGAGCCCCTTTAGCGGAAGGCGAACTTGAAAATGGGGTACTACAGTGTCCTTGGCATGGCTCAAGATTTAGAATTGAGACTGGTGAAGTTGTCAGAGGGCCGGCTAAGAAACAGTTGCCCATATATTATATCACGGTCAAAGACAACAATCTCTTGGTAGAACTATAGGAACCCCACTTTAGGCAGTCTCAATTGACAGAGAACTCTTCTATGACAAGCTCCATGTGATACTCATTACAATCGGGGATTGGAGTGGGCCGGACCGGATTCGGACCGGCGACCTTCTGCACGTCAAGCAGATGTCCTAACCAGGCTAGACGACCGGCCCACATTAGTGCCTTATTTTTTATGTTGTTTTCCTATATAGGCGCTTCGTCTCTGTGTTGCGTTGCCTATTGGGAAATCTTGCCTCTATTAATCTATTTTCCTATTGCTTTAGAAACGAAATTGTTTTCAGGTTCAAGTTTTGTGGTTTGGCATCATAGGGGTTTTAAGTTACTGGTGAGTATATGGATTGAAAGGGTAGGGCTATGGCAACTGATGAAGTACTTTCCTTACTTGTGGATTTCGTTAACAAGAACTCTGATGCTGCCGACGTTCAGTGGGACAGGCGTATGAGTCCCCGGTTGCTCTTTAACCCGTACTCGAAGAATTTTGAAGAACGAAAAATCATTGCACACTACTTTCTGCTTGTCGCGTCCATACTTGACGATACAGTTGTAGGTTACCCTGAGAACGCCCGTATGTTGCTTTCATACTTGCATGAGGCTTTCGGAAACACACTGTTCGAGATTAAGAAAGGGCATATTTTCGAGGAAGAAATTGTAAAATCAGATTTTTATTCTGATTTGGGTCCAAACAAGAAGGCGGCAGGTGAAATCATGGCTTCCGTTAACTTGTTTCTGAAGATCAACGCTGAAAGAAACCTGCTTAAGTATGCTCAAAGATTTAGAAAACCAAGCGACTTCATTGATGACATCGCCAAAAATGTCAAAGCTCTAAGCGGACCGCACATCGACAAAGCTTGGATTTACATGCGTTGGATGGTTAGACCCGCACCCGACCTACAAATCTATGACCATCTCCTTCCCGAGGATCTCTACGTTCCGTTAACGAAGGAAAACGCCAACGTAGCGGCAAGTATAGGAATAATCGATTCCGCTTCCCCATCGCTCTGGCGAGACGAACATACTGCAGCTGTGGCGAGACAGAAAATAACTGACTTTGCGAAACGACTTTACCCGCAGGATCCTGCCAAGGTTGATTACCCATTTTTCCTACTAGGCAGATGGCTGAGACAGAAAACCTTGAACAGGGTTACTTTGAAAACGGCGCTTGATTTTCTGGATCGCATGCAAAAAATAACAGGGCAATCTCAAGCTTACTATCAAAAGATGAGTCGTTACAAGAGCGGGTGGGAGAAAAAAACGGCGCTGACCCTTTTGAAAATGCATATCCCGTACGGTTACGAAACTATTAGCTTTCCTTTACCTAACAATGAAGTATATACTCCTGACTTTATCCTGGAGAAGAAGCTTCAGGGAAGGAAAATAATTCTTGAACCCCATTTTGAAATGACAAAGAGACAAGCCAGGAAATATGCACTGTTCAAGAGAACCTATGGCCATGAATTTCTCTTGATTCTGCTGCTTAAGAATGACTTGATTCCCATGTATCATCAGAGGAAAATATTAACAGACGATGTTTGTGACGACGTGTGGCCGATTGAATTTATCCATTTGCTTGCTGAAAAAATCCGAAGAGGCACCTATGGCGAGTGACTCGGATGCTAAATCGTTTTTGAGTGTCTTAATTAGGCCGGACAGCTTTGTATTCCTGACTTTATGATGGCACAGGATAATTTCAAACCAGTAGCAGTTTGGCTAATACTTAATGGGAAAACTGAGGAAGCGGTTACGTTGCTGGCTAAAAACTACAAGGTCAATGTTCCCAACCTTAAAGTGGGTTTACCGAAAGGTCACAAGGTTACTGCTTATGGCTGCTACACCGCGAAAAATCATACTATTTCAGTATTAAACAGCGACGTGCTGACCAACCCTTTCGTAATTATTCATGAGTTCTATCATCACCTGCGCAGCAAAGCGGTGGACAAGATGCATCGTGGAACAGAGAAAAACGCAGACAAATTTGCACGCGAGTTCCTCCTTGAATATGAAATGGCTGCGAAAAGAGCAAAGATTACTCAGTAAAATCTTCGTCTGTTTCATCTTTGCCGATTGGAGCGGTAATCTGAATGGGTACTCTTTCGGTTTTGGCGTCGTACGCAGCCACGCAGTTTTGGCCTTCGAATGGGTACCCTACAATCATAAGGATTCTACCGAAAAAGTAATTCATGTCGACATGGCTGGGCGAAATGTTTCCTGAAGGATGCGAATGAACGGTGCCAACTAGTGAGAAATCGCCTGAAAACATGTATGGGTTAAAATGTGCGAACCCTTTTCCATGGACAGCGAAGGGAGCCAAAACTAAGTCTGTTATTTTGATGACGCCTTTGTTTTTTTTGCCTCTTAAGAGCAGAAAACTTTCTCTAGGGTAAAGTTGCTTTGCGCCAGCATAAATGGTATCCAATATGTCCTTTGGGACCTCAATGATTGTCGGCTTTGCTGACATGCCAAGAAAAGTGGCAGTTGTCAGTTAATTACTTTGCTTTGAAACCTGTAGCCATCGCCTTGGGAATGAAAAGTATGTCGGCAAAGGAATACGCGCAAACATTTTATTGTGGTAAGAACAGAGTAAGCGAATTGGCGCTGGGAATTGCGCCGGGATAATGCTTCAATATTATTGGGCATCCCGATGGCAGAGTGGTTAACGCGCGGGCCTTGAGAGCCCGTGGACCTTCTGGTCCGCATGGGTTCGAATCCCATTCCCGGCGCCATTTTACTGGTTTGGGTTGTTTTTGAGTTTATTTTGTCTAAAATCTACATAGTTGAAGTTCGTTCAAATTAGTGATTTGCTACATTTGAAATCTTGCAAAAGCTGGAGGACGATCAGTTCATCGATAATTAGAGGAATCCACTGTAATTTGCATGCAAGCCACTTCTTTGAACCCTAAACGGGGAAGGGAATCGCACCTCAACTCGGGTGAAGAGCCCCCCGTAGTGACCGTAATCGGCCGGCCACCAATCCTTCGAGTCGGTCATCAGCGCATAAAGGTCCTTCTTCAGAGCTTCCAAATCAAGTTTCAGGAATTCATCAGCGTAGTTAAACTCCTTGCCCCATCGGATTGGACAAGGGGAATGCTGGTGCAAAATATTCAGGTTCAACTGGGGCCGAACCAGTCTTGGTTCGACGTGCCCCGCGCACCTGAAGTAATCATCGGTCTCTTTTTTTCAGTCATCTTAAAAATCACCTTACCCCAAATCGTATTTCTAAGCAAGTTCTACAAAAGCTTTGCTAACGTCTACTATTTCAGTTAGCCATCTTTCTGTTTCAACCATTTTCCCCGGGAAAATAACAGACTGAAAAGTCTTATATCGATTTGCAGGCTTCTAGTAATATAGGTGGCTAATTTTGGGAGTTAAAGAAAATCTTGAGTTGATGAAAACGCTCGATGATTCGTGGAACGCAGGACCTAATAGTCCACTTTGGGAAACTTTTAAGAAACGTCATAGAGAAGATGTTAAAGTGTATTGGCCAGCCCAACCCCTGCCTACAGTAGGACGACATAGTCATGATGTTGAGGCTACGGGGTTCTTCAAAACCTTTGACAATCGGTTAGTCAACAACCCTTACAAGATCGCCTTCGGTGATGAAAATCACACATGCACTGTCGCTGATTGGACGGTGACCATGAAAGGACCGATGAAAGGCGCAGACGGAAAGATTATCCAGCCTACTGGGAAAACAGCAAAGCTTGAATTCTGTACAGTCGCCACGTGGAAGAACGGCGAAATCGTTGAAGAAAGACTGTTTTATGATGTAGTTGGTTTCATGCAACAGCTTGGGCTGAGCAAATAGGTCAGCCCAACTTCCCCCTTCTTTTCAGTTTGCGTGCGTGAACGAAAAACAATATTCATCAAGAACGCACTCAATTTCTTGATGAACTGGGAGAAAATGAATATTTAGTTCCAAATTGTTGAATAAGTATTAGGTGATGTTCTTTGGAAAGAAAAATCGAAAAGACATTAGAACGTCAGCTTACCCTCGAGGGCGCAGGAGTCAAACTCAAACGAGTTCTGGGAAACGACAAAAACTCCACGCTTGACCCCTTCTTGCTCTTAGACCACTTTGGATCAAACAACCCTAAAGACTACATCAAAGGTTTTCCATGGCACCCCCACAGAGGAATGGAAACAGTCACTTACATGTGGACAGGCGAAGTTGAACATGGCGACAGCATGGGCAACAAAGGCGTAATCAAATCTGGAGACGTGCAGTGGATGACTGCTGGTTCAGGTATAATTCATCAAGAAATGCCCCAAAAATATGACGGTTTAATGCAGGGATTCCAACTATGGGTAAACTTACCCGCAAAGAAAAAGATGGTTAACCCCAAATATCGAGGAATAGAAAAAGAACAAATTCCGATGGTTCAGAAAGATGGCATGAAGATTAAAGTCGTAGCAGGAGAGATCGATGGAACACGGGGACTAGTTCGTGACTTAGCAATCGACATTGAATATTTTGATGTGGAGTTAACTTCAGGAAAAACATTCGAACATTCAACTGCCAAGGATGATACGGTATTTGCTTACATTGTCGAAGGCTCCGTTGAGGCTAAAGGTAAAACCATAACCCAGGGTCAGTGCGCAGTCTTTGGGAAAGGCGATTTAGTCAAGATAAGTTCAAAAAACGGCGCTCACTTTCTTTATGTGTCAGGTGAACCATTGAATGAACCAGTGGCTTGGAGAGGTCCCATAGTAATGAACACTGAAGAAGAATTAGCTTTAGCTTTCAAAGAGCTGGGCGCTGGCACTTTTATCAAAACAAAAAGTTCTTTAAACCCTGACAAAAAATCGATGTGATGTAGATATGAGTGCAAGAAAGAAAATATCAGTTGAGAGTAAAAAGGAAAGCACTTTTCATGATAGGGTAGATAATAAAGACAAAGCGTTTGTTCTGTTCTATGCAACTTGGTGCCCGTTTTCGCAGCGGTTCTTGCCAATCTTTGAGGAGTATTCAAAGAGCAATCCGAATGAGTGCTTAAGTGTTATTGTCGATGAAGAGCCTAATGTCTGCGAAGAATACGCTATAGAATATTATCCGACAGTGTTAATGTTCAAGAAGGGAAAAGTGCATAAGCGCTTAGACGCAGAGCCGCACGTTGGTTTAAGCAAAAAACAGCTAAAGGACCTTAATGAAAAACATTAAGGAGCCTCAAGTTTCTCTTTTTTTGATGCCCAATTCTTGTTTCGCTTATTTCAAAGAGTCGTCGCCGTCGTTGAAGCCTTCATCTATGTGAGAGCCGTCGCAGAAGGGCTTGTTCTGGGATTTAAGCCTGCGAACACGGCGGCATCTCAATTCACCCAGACACAGGCTTTTCAGTAGCATGCGACCTCTGCAACGGGGAACCTCAATGTGTAGAATTCTGCCCCGAAGAAGCCCTAGAGACCATAACAACTGATGAAGAAGCCGATAAACGCATGAGCGAAACCTTAGAGAAGCTGCCCGCAGAAACTGAACGAAT
>Ga0187874_10001149_pt1 | contig 26225 bp, 38 predicted proteins | sample June2016WEW_16_1_3_FD_132993 | JGI IMG/M metagenome (GOLD analysis project Ga0187874, IMG submission 132993) | Peatland microbial communities from SPRUCE experiment site at the Marcell Experimental Forest, Minnesota, USA - June2016WEW_16_150 | ecosystem: Environmental > Terrestrial > Soil >... | reverse complement strand
TGGTTGGGGCAGTTCCGCCGCTTGCTGGTCCGTCACGAACATCTGCTCCTCACCTACCGCGCCTTCTTCTACCTCGCTTGCTTTTGGATCACCCTGCGAAAATGTTTTTGAAACACGCTCTAGGAATACGAGTAAATCTGAAAAATTCCAAGACACCATGCGCCCGGAGTACGACATGAGCGGCGGCGTACGAGGCAAATATGCGGAACGTTTTCCTCGGGACGTGGTCATGGTAACGCTGGCTCCCGACGTAGCCGCCGCTTTCCCTGATGCGGACGCGGTAAATGAGGCGCTGCGCGTGCTGCTCAAAGCCGCGAAGAAGGTAGCTCCGGCGGCCTGAAGGTCGATTTTCGAGAGGGGCACGTTTCAAGCCAATACCGTTACGCAGCCTTCCTGCGTCGGGCGCTTGCCGTGCGGCTTAGTACTTGGCTTCCTTCGCGTCGGGCATCTTCCAACTCAATGCGCACTTTAAGCCTAAGCCGATCCGCATACTGGCACAGCTTGGTAATGCTGAAGAGATTAAGTTTCCCGCGCAGCAGGTTGCTCACATCCGGCTGGTGAACCTGCAAGACCTTTGCCAACTCCACTTGCGTCATCTTGCTTGCCCGAATGCGTTCCAAGAGAGACCTGTGAAGATCGGATTTGATGGTCAATTCCACGGCCTGCGCGGGCGAAAACCCGAGATCCGCGAAAATGTCGCCGGTAGTAACGTGCTCAGTCTCGACGTTAACGGGAGCTTTTGCTTTTCGCATCTTTGCGTTCCTCTCGAAGTTGTTGTTGCACATGCGCGAGTCTCGCCCTCGCCGTCTCCAGATCGTTCCGCGCGGTCTTGCGGGAACTCTTGGTAAAGCAATCGAGGATATAGATGCGATCCTCAATTCGCGCCAGATAGATCACGCGATACCAGGCTTTTTCGTCGGCATCTTTCAGTTCAAAAACACCACGGCCGATGGACTGCATAGGGCGAACGGCCAATGCAGCGGGCAATCCTTGCTGGAGCAGCCGCAACGATTGCCCCACGCTGGCTCGAATATCCTCCGGCCAATCTCGAAGGACCAGCCGCGAGTCGCCCATCCAGATCAACTCCGCCGGTCGTGAGCGGCCTTCCATGCTTTAAACATATAGATAGATCTCTATATTGTCAACTGTGTAACAATCTTCACTGTCCCCTCCATCACATTCGATCAGTATTTCCCGTAAACCTTAGCGCACTCCACCAGCTTGTCGATGTTAGCCGCAGGCGTGGTTGCCGGCAGAGCGCAGCCCGGCCCGAGGATGAATCCGCCGCCGGGCGCAAGCACCTCAATGGCCTCACGGCAGGCTCTCTCCACGTCCTCAACGGAACCCTCATGCAATACCCCGCTGGGATCGATGGGGCCCAGAAGCGTAGTCTTTCCCGCCGTCGCCCGCTTGGCCGCTGCCTTGTCGCATTTGTAATCGAACTCCAGTATCCTGGCCCCTGTCCGAACCATTCCGTCGATGATCTTCGTAGTGTTGCCGCAGGTATGGTAAGCCAAAGTGAAGTCGTCGCTCTGCAGCGCTTGCACCACCTTCCGGCCATAAGGAAGGCAGTACTTCTCGAACATCTTGGGCGAGATCACATCCGGAGAGGCTTGTGCCTCTCCAAGCGAAGTCCCGGGGCACCCCATCTCCCTGAAGATCCGGGCATAAAGGATGAAACAGTCGCTCGCGTACTCCAGCAGTTCGAAGATCTGCTCGTCACTCTCACCCGCCGCCATCTCCGTCATCAGCGTCACCGGCCCGGCGATCAGGCAAGCCAGGTCGAAGGGACCCTGATCCGCACGGCCCAGGACGAAGGCCCGGTCGCCGATCTGGTCAAGCACGTAGCGAGTGGCGACCAGCACGGCCCTGGTCAGTGGCGAGTTCCAGGGATCGGGCTTCCTGAGGCTCGAAACCTCTCGAAGGCTCTTCAGTAGCGGCTTTTCGATGATCGGCGCGCTGCCTGCCAGGTAGGTCACCTCGCAGCCGCAAGCCTCTGCCAGCGCCGCGGTTCCATTCTCAATCAGCAGCAGATCGTGCCCGAATCGTTTCCATGCGGCCACCTGCGCCTCACCCAGCAACTGCCCATCCTGGTAGAGCTTTGCCGGCGGCAGCTTCGACTCCGCAACCGTCATCATGAAGTTGTGCAGGTCAACCGGGACGCGGTCGTGAGGCTCGAACCGGATCGTCGCCAGGCATCTTTCCAGCGATGTCATCTCTTCTTGCATTGCTACTCCCCTCGCTTCGCCAAAGGCCATTGTAGTCCGGCCATCCTGCGGGAAACGCCGTGTGGAGTCTCCCCGCCTCCGCTACAATAGAACGAAGCGCCTGCCGCGCCGGGGACACGAGTCCCTGGCCGCCAGGCGCATCAGAGCATATGCTTACCAAAAACTTACCGGAAGCCCTCACCTTCGATGACGTGTTGCTGGTGCCCGCCTTGAGCGACGTGGTGCCCGTGCAGGCCAGTACCCTGACCCAGCTAACCCGCGAAATCACGCTGAACACCCCGCTGCTCTCGGCCGCCATGGATACAGTGACCGAGTCGCGCATGGCCATCGCCATGGCGCAACTGGGTGGCATCGGCATCGTGCACCGCAATCTTTCCATCGCCGACCAGGCCGGCGAAATCGACAAGGTGAAGCGCTCTGAGAGCGGCATGATCGTGGACCCGGTAACCATAGGCCCGGACCAGTTGATCGGCGACGCGCTCGAAGTGATGCGGCGCTACAAGATCTCCGGCGTGCCGGTCACGCGCGGCAAGAAGCTGGTGGGCATCCTCACCAATCGCGATCTGCGCTTTGAGACCCGCACCGACATCCCCATCGGCGATGTGATGACCAAGGAGAACCTGGTCACCGTTCCGGTGGGCACTACGCTGGAAGAGGCCGAGCAGATCCTGCACAAGCACCGCATCGAGAAGCTGCTGGTGGTCAACGATCAGTACGAGTTGAAGGGGCTGATCACGGTCAAGGACATCCAGAAAAAGCTCAAGTATCCCAACGCCAGCAAGGACGACCAGGGCCGTCTGCGCGTGGGCGGAGCCATCGGCGCCACGGGCGACTTTCTGGAGCGCGCGGCTGAATTGGTACGCGTGCGCGTGGATGTGCTGGCTATCGACTCGGCGCACGGGCACTCTACGCGGGTGCTGGAGGCGGTGCGCGAGGTCAAGAAGCGCTTTCCGAACGTGGGCCTGCTGGCTGGCAATATCGCCACCTATGAGGGCGCGCTGGCGTTGATCGAGGCTGGCGCCGACGCCGTCAAAGTGGGCATCGGACCGGGCTCCATCTGCACCACCCGCATGGTCACCGGCGCGGGAATGCCGCAGATCACGGCCATCTCCGAGGCCTCCCGCGCCGCGCGAAAACACGGCATTCCGGTCATCGCCGACGGCGGCATCAAGTATTCCGGCGAAATCACCAAGGCCATCGCCGCCGGCGCCAGCTCGGTCATGATCGGCTCGCTCTTTGCCGGCGTCGATGAGAGCCCCGGCGAAACCATCCTCTACCAGGGACGCAGCTTCAAGAGCTATCGCGGCATGGGCTCTTTGACCGCCATGAACCAGGGCTCCGGCGAGCGCTACTTCCAGAGCACCGACGACCTGGCCAGCACGGAGATGGGAACCGAGGGCGTGGTGCAGCGCGAGCGCGCCAGCCAGAACCGCCTGGCTAAATTCGTTCCCGAAGGCATCGAAGGCCGCGTGCCCTACCGCGGGCCGCTGGAGTCCATGGTCTTTCAGCTGGTCGGCGGCCTGCGCTCCGGCATGGGTTACGTGGGTTGCGGCACCATCGCTGAACTCCAGGAGAAGGCGCAGTTTGTGCGTATCTCCGGCGCCGGTCTGCGCGAGAGTCACGTCCACGACGTGATCATCACCCGGGAGGCGCCCAACTACCATGTCGAGTAAGCGTCGCGGCCTGTGGTACTGGATAAGCGCATGGCTGCCGGTGGTTCTGGGCGTTATAGCCGTCGCCATGGAATCGACGGAATTCATGGGTGCAAATCATACCAGCGGCCCGTTCCGCTGGCTCTTCCAGGCCATCTTCGGCCCCGTCTCCGACGAACGATGGGAACTCCTGCATATACTGATCCGAAAAGCCGGCCACCTGATCGGCTACGGTGTGCTCGGTTTGGCGTGGCTGCGCGCCTGGTGGATGACCCTGCCCCATACTCGCTTCTTCCAGCTCTCGCTTCTCGCGCTCCTGGGGACTGCCCTGGTAGCAAGCGCCGATGAGTGGCACCAGACCTTCCTTCCAAACCGCACCGGCTCTGCGTGGGACGTGCTGCTCGATTGCTGCGGCGCCATTACGCTGGAGTTGGCAGCCTACATTTTCATGCGTCTCTTCCGGCCCAAGCGGCTGGAACGAGCGGCATGACCAAAGGAGATGGAATGAAAGGCTTTCTTTCGCTGTTATTCGTTATTTGCTTTTGTAGCGCTGCCTGGCCGTCGACTGTGACGCTGAAGATTGACGCAGGCCAGCCGGTGCGCACCATGCAAGGAGGAATCGGCGCCTCCTGGCACGCCATCGAGGCTCCCATTCCCGGCACCAACGGCGGCAGTGGGTGGGGCGCCTACCCGCCGGCCGACGATGAGGCCGCCTGGCAATCCCTCTATCGTCACGCCGACTGGATAGGTATGAATTGGTGCCGGGTGGAACTGGAACAGCGCATCTACGAACCCGAGCGCCGGCGCTTCGATTGGGAGAGCCCGGAGATGCGCATTCTCTACCGCATCCTCGACTGGGCGGAAACTCGCCACGCGCAGGTTTTTCTCCAGCAGATGTGGGGCAATACCACCTGGAACGCCTTGCCTGAACTGCGCGACGATCCAGTCAAACGAGTGCGTAGCGCTCCCTTATCTGTGGACGACTTTGCCGACGGTTATGCTGAGTTGATCTACCACCTGGTCAAGGTCAAGGGCTATACCTCCATTCGCTGGCTGAGTCTCAACAATGAGCCGGGCCAGGATTTCTCCTGGTGGCAAGGGCCTGACTTGAAGCCGCTTGCCCCCACCCCCGACTTCAAGAAGGTGCGCGCGGCCCTCGACCAGCGCGGAATTACGTTACCCATCTCCGGACCGGACTGGACCGATATGCCGCCGCTGGAGCCGGCAAAGATCGACTTCGATCAGTACATCGGCGCATACGACATCCACTCCTACTTTGCCGACTTCGACAAACCCGGCAAATCCGGCGAGTACTCGATGACCACCACCATTGCCCGCATCGGCGACTGGGCTGCCTGGGCTCACCAGCGCAACAAGCCCTTCTTTCTCTCCGAAATCGGCTCCATGGCCTTTGGCTGGGGAGGGAGCAATCCTGCACCCGGCGGCTACGAGGCAAGTTTGAAGAACGCCTCGCTCGTGGTTCGCGCCATCAATGCCGGCGCGGACGGATTCAATCGCTGGAGTTTCGTCAATCGCGGCGACCTCGACGGCCAGTGGCAACTGCTGGACACATGGGACGTGAAGTCCAGCCGACTGCTCACAAAGTTCAAGCCTCACCCCAACGCCTATACCATGTGGGCGCTGCTCAGCCGCTATACAGCCCTGAACTCCCAGGTTCTGGCCCTCCACACCGAGGGCGGCGCAGTGGAGGGAATTCAGCGCCTGGTAGCCGCCGGGCTGCGAAGCCCAAAAGGAAAAGTAACAGTGCTGGTGGTGAATGAAGGCATGGAGGATATGAGCGGGACCATCGAGTTTGATAACCTGGCCGGCTCCCTCAAGCTTTACCGGTATCGCATGACTCCATCCATGCGCGATCGCTCCGACGTTGAACTGAAACCCGAGGCGAGCTTCGCCGTTCGTCCCGGGCGCCCGGCCTTTGAGGACAATCTTCCCGCCCAAAGCATCACCGTGTATTCGACGTATAAACTCGGAGCTAAGAAAAAAGGCGTGCAAGCCGAATAGCGCGTAATTCAACAGATGCACCTCTGTTGTAGTGTCCCGGAACTTCGCTGCATAAATGAGCAACTTGACTCGCCGCCGCCAGTTACAGCAGTAATGATATTCAGCAAGAACCAGCTCCATCGGATCGCAGCAAACCGCCAACTTGCTAACCGGATCGCAGCAAACCACCCGCCAACTTGCCAACCTGCTATTCCCGCGAAGCGGGAGCTAACTCGCCGCTTTTAACAAATACGCTTTATAACAAATATGCAACGAATTTCAGATTCATCGCCCTCAGAACTTCCATCGTAAAATTCCCAAAAACGAGCACGGGCATCCGCCGCTGCGGACGCCCGTGCTCGCCTTCCTTACGAAAAGCAGAACTGCCGGACAGATGCCGCTTTACGCGGCCTCTTCCTTGACTTCTTCTTCCTTCTTCTGCTCTTCCAGGTGCTTTTCCAGCTCGGCCCTCTTTTTGGCCTTGATGTCGTCGCGCTTCTGGCGCTTGGCGTCGAGCTGCTTCTCGGCGCCCAGTAGCTCGATGAAGGCCTTCGCGGCCCCGTCGCCCTGTTGGAATCCGGTGCGGACAATCCTCAGATAGCCGCCCTCACGGTCGCCGTAGCGCGGCGCCACGGTATCAAACAGCCGCGCCACGGATTCGTTGGTCATGAGGAAACTGAGGGCTTGGCGGCGGCTGTGCAGATCGCCCTTCTTGCCCAGGGTGATCATCTTTTCAACCAGCGGACGGACAGCCTTGGCCTTGGCCAGGGTGGTCTCCACGCGGTCTTCCACGAGAACGGACGTAACCAGGTTGCGCAACAGCGCGCGCCGGTGGCTGGTGTTGCGTCCGAGTTTGAATCCTGCATTGCGATGGCGCATGGTGCAACTCTCTTTCTTCTAGGGACTGAGGGACTAGAGACTAGGGACTAAGCGCGTGATCGCCTTTCTAGTCCCTAGTCCCTACGTCCCTAGTCCCTGTTCTTAAAAATTCTCGCTCTCGGTCGGCAACTGCAAGTCCACCGAATCCAGCGGCTCGTCCTCTTCGTCGTAGCGGCCGTAGCTGGCGGCCAGGGCTGCGGCGGGCGGGATGCTGGTGGGTCCGGGAACCGCGTTGCCCTGCTCGTCGATCTTCATGCCCAGCGAGAGCCCCATCTGCGCCAGAATCTCCTTGATCTCATTCAGGCTCTTGCGGCCGAAGTTCTTGGTCTTCAGCATCTCCGCTTCGGTCTTCTGCACCAGCTCGCCGATGGACTGGATGTTGGCGTTCTTCAGGCAGTTGTAGCTGCGCACCGACAGCTCCAGCTCTTCCACCGAGCGGTTGAGGTTGTCGTTGCGCAGCAGCCCGCGGCCTTCCTCGCCGCGCGCCTCGGCCTCGATCTCCTCCTCGAAGTTGATGAAGATGTTCATGTGGTCCTTGAGCAGCTTGGCGGCCAGGCCGACGGCGTCGGCGGGCAGCACGGCCCCGTTGGTCCACACTTCCAGAGTCAGCTTGTCATAGTCGGTGATCTGCCCCAGGCGGGCGGCCTCGACCACGTAGTTCACGCGGCGCACCGGCGAGTGGACCGAATCCACGGGAATGAAGCCCAGGCCCAGGTCGGCGTCGAAGTTCTTGTCGGCGGAGATGTAGCCGCGCCCCCGCTTGAGACGCATCTCCATATCCAGCTTGCCGCCCTCAGAAAGCGTGGCCAGGTAGATGTCCTTGTCCAGAATCTCCACGTCGCCGTCGGCTTCAATCATTCCTGAAGTAACCACGCCGGGCTGGTCGGCCCTCAGATACAGCGCCTTGGGGCCCTCGCCCGTCAGCTTGAAGGGAATCTGCTTCAGGTTCAGGATGATGTCGGTGGCGTCCTCGACCACGCCGGTGATGGACTGGAACTCGTGCAGCACGCCCTCGATGCGAATCGCGGTCACCGCGGCGCCCTCGATGGAACTCAGCAGTGTCCGGCGCAGTGCGTTGCCGATGGTGGTGCCAAAGCCGCGCTCAAAGGGCTGGGCGCTGAACTTGCCAAATGTGTCGCTGAGCGTCTCGGCATCCACTGCCAGGCGCTTCGGCTTCTGAAATCCTCTCCAAAGCATATCTGTGTCTCGTTTCCGGCGCGGCATGTACGTCGCGATGCATTTTGCGGCGGCCGCGCAAGTTCTCCTTCGGTTGGAATTCAGGGACTAGGGACTAGGGACTAGGGACTAGTTTACGACGCTGATGCAAGCGTGCTTTCTATTCCCTGCTCTCTGTTCCCGATTCCCTGTACTGCTACTACCAGACTTCTCCCTCAATTGCCCTGCAAAAGCACGTAAGAGTCAGCGCCACTATCACTCGGAATGCAGGAGGTATCGGCTGCCGTTCCAAATCAGAATCTCTCTCCAGACTTATCGAAGGCTAGGGACTAATTCACGCTGCTACTGCAACCGTGTTTCCTAGTCCCTAGTCCCTATGTCCCTAGTCCCTTTACTTGCTGTATAGTTCCACAATCAGCTGCTCGTTGATGGGCAGGTTGATGTCCTTGCGCTTGGGCAGGGAGAGCACGCGGCCGGTGAGGGTCTCGAAGTTCATCTCCAGCCATGTGGGCAAGGGGTTTTGCGCGGCGTACTGCGCGCCCTGCTCCACGATGAGCAGCTTTTTAGCGCTTTCGCGGATGGCGATCTCGTCGCCCGCGTTCACCTGGTAAGAGGGAATGTTGACCTTGCGGCCGTTGACCGTGACGTGGCCGTGACGCACCACCTGCCGGGCCTGGCGGCGCGAGATGGCAAAACCCAGGCGGAAAGCCACGTTGTCCAGCCGGCGCTCCAACTGCTGGATGAGCAACTCGCCGGTCACGCCGGCGGCGCGGTTGGCCTTCTCGTAGTACTCGCGAAACTGGCCTTCCAGGGTGAAGTACATGCGCTTGGCCTTCTGCTTCTCGTGCAGTTGCAGGCCGTAGCCCACGATCTTGGCCTTGCGGTCCTTGCCGTGCTGGCCGGGTGGAAAGTTGCGCTTCTCCAGCGGGCAGCGGTCGGACAAACATTTGGTGCCCTTCAAAAAGAGCTTGGCGCCTTCGCGACGGCAAAGGCGGCAGACTGCTCCGGTATATCGAGCCATTTCTTCTCCTGACTTCGGATGACGGCCGGTTTACGTCCGCCGCGGCGGATTTCCTCCCGGCCCGGTTGTTTACGAGGGACATAGGGACTAGGGACATAGGGACTAGCACACGCTGAACATCTGTCGGTTTTTCTAGTCCCTAGTCCCTATGTCCCTAGTCCCTGCCTCTTAGACCCTCCTCCGCTTGGGCGGACGGCAGCCGTTGTGCGGCACCGGCGTCACGTCGCGGATGGAGCGCACTTCTACTCCTGCCGCGGCCAGGGCGCGGATGGCCGACTCGCGGCCCGAACCCGGACCGGAGACGCGCACATCCACCGCGCGCAGGCCGTGATCGCGAGCCATGCTGGCTGCGTTCGAGGCAGCCTGCTGCGCCGCGAAGGGCGTGCCCTTGCGAGAGCCGCGGAAGCCCAGCGACCCCGAACTCTTCCAGCTCAGCGTGTTGCCTACCTGGTCGGTGATGGTGACGATGGTGTTGTTGAAGGTGGCCTGAACGTACGCAATGCCGAAGGGCACATTCTTGCGCTCGCGCTTCTTGAACTTCTTGTTCTTGCCGGACTTGCCGGCTGCCGGCTTTCCCGCTCCGGCTTTCTGCTCTGCTTTCGCCATTAGGTTTTACCCGTCGCTTTCTTCTTGCCGGCAATTGTGCCTTTGCGCGGGCCCTTGCGGGTGCGGGCGTTGGTGTGGGTGCGCTGGCCGCGCACCGGCAGCGACCGCCGGTGACGGGTGCCGCGATAACTCTGGATATCGATGAGGCGCTTGATGTGCATCTGGACGTCCTTGCGCAGGTCGCCCTCCACATTCCCTTCGTCCTCGATCACCTGGCGGATGCGGTTGACCTCGTCCTCGCCCAGGTCCTGGACCTTCTTGAAGGCGTCAACATTCGCCTTCTCCAGGATCTTGAGCGCGCGGGGGTTCCCGATGCCGAAGATGTAAGTGAGCGCGATCCGCGCCTGCTTGGTGCGGGGCAGATCGACGCCGGAAATACGTGCCATTCGAATTCCTTTGTAACTCAGGGAATAGGGAATAGGGAATAGGGAATAGCGCATCGAACTACTGCTTATTGCCCAACTAGTCCCTGGTCCCTACGTCCCTTAGTCCCTTTCGTGGAAGCTTCCGCGTTTTGCCAGACTGCAAACTAGCCCTGGCGCTGCTTGTGCTTTGCGTTCTCGCAGATCACCCTTACTACCCCTTTGCGAGTGATGACCTTGCACTTGACGCAAATCTTCTTCACCGATGCTCGAACTTTCATTGCTGCTGCCCTTCCCAAAAGCTTTTAGCTATTAGCTTCTAGCTTCATCTTTGCGAATACTTCGTCTTTCAACTCTCCACGAACAAGCTGATAGCTAAAAGCTAACTGCTAAAAGCTATTTGTACCGGTAAACGATCCGCCCACGATTCAAGTCGTAGGGACTCAGCTCCACGGCCACGCGGTCGCCGGGCAAAATGCGGATGAAGTTCTTGCGCATCCTTCCCGAAACATGGGTCAGCACCTCGTGATTGTTCTCGAGCTTGACCTTGAACATGGCATTGGGCAGCGTCTCGGTGACCACCGCCATTACCTCGATCGCGTCTTCCTTCGACAAACTGTGTCCACTTCCGCCGGTCCGCTATTGGCGCTTCCGGCCGTTATCCCGAGCGTGCTACTCGGTTAAAACTCTCGCTCCGGTAGCGGTCACCGCCACCGTGTGCTCAAAATGAGCGCTCATGCTTCCGTCTTTGGCCACCGCCGTCCAGCCGTCCTCCATCACCACTACGTCCGCCTGGCCGGCATTCACCATGGGCTCGATGGCGATCACCATCCCCTTGCGCAGTTTCATGCCGCGGCCCCGTTGGCCAAAGTTCGGCACCTGCGGATCCTCGTGCATGTGGACGCCGATGCCGTGGCCCACAAAATCCCGCACCACCGAGAACCCTTCGGCCTCGACCACCCCTTGCACGGCCGCGCCCACATCGCCCAGGGTCGCCCCCGGCCGCACCGCCGCAATCCCCGCCTGCAAGGACGCTTCCGTCGCCGCCAAAAGCCGCGCCGTGCCCGGATCGATCTTCTCTCCCACCGGCACGGTAATGGCTGCGTCCCCGTAGTAGCCGTCCACCACCGCTCCAAAGTCGAGCGAAACGATGTCCCCTTCCTTGAGGACCCGCCTGGGCGACGGTATGCCGTGCACCACTTCGCTGTTGACTGAAGCGCACAGCACACAGGGAAAACCGTGATACCCCTTGAAAGCGGCCTTCCCGCCCAGCTCGGCCAGCCGCGCCTGGGCCGCGTGCTCCAGATCGAGAGTCGTGGCGCCAGGCTTTACCTGGCTTCGCACCTCTCAAGAACCTCGCGGACCACCCGGCCCGCGCGGCGCATCTTCTCGATCTCCTGGGACGACTTCAGTACAACCGCCACACAACTCCAGTGATCAGTGATCAGTTTTCAGTTGTCAGTTTTCAGTGATCGGTTCACACCCGGGCAGGGTACTTACTGACAACTGATAACTGATCACTGACAACTCGTTCCACACGCACAAACCCCCCGTTCGGCTACGCTACTGGCGTAACCGCTCGACGGCGGCAACGATTCCAGCCGCAATCACCGGTATCGGCCGGTCTCCATCCACTTCAGCAAAACGTCCCAGATCCTTGTAATGCTCGACAACGGGCGCGGTCAGGGCCTCATAGGCGCGCATGCGCCCCTTGAAGACCTCCTCCGTGTCGTCGGCTCGCTGGACCAGCGCCGCACCCTCTACATCGCAAATCCCATCCCGTTTCGAGGGATGCACGTAGACGTTATAGATGGCCTGGCAGACAGGACAATTCCGGCGCCCCGTAATCCGGCGCAGTAACTGATTATAGTCCACTTGGATGCTGACGGCAATCACCGGCAGGCCCCCGCCCTGCGTCTTGGCCTGCGCGGCCAAGCGGCCATCCAGCCAGCCAGCCTGGCCCAGCGTGCGCGGAAACCCGTCCAGAATGTAGCCGTTGGCGGTATCCGGCTGCGTCAGCCGCGCCGCCACCATCTCGTCCACCAGCGAATCGGGGACCAGCTCCCCGCGCCCCATAATCTCCTTGGCTACCCGGCCCAGCGATGTACCCTGGGCCACGTTGGCGCGCAACAGGTCGCCGGTCGAGATCTGCGGAATCCCCCACAGCTTCACCAGCTCCTTGGCCTGGGTTCCCTTGCCCACGCCCGGCGCGCCCAATAAAAGAATCGGGCCGGGCAGGGTAATTCGACCCGCTTCCCGGCCCGTTTCGACTTCAGTACTCGATGAAGACATTACCAGGTTTTCCTTCCGCGGATGCGACCGGAGCGAGGGGAAAAGCCGTCATAATGCCGCATGATCAGCTGCGATTCGATCTGGTTGACCGTATCCATGGCCACACCCACCACAATCAACAGTGAGGTGCCGCCAAAGTAGAAGTTGACCCCCATACCATGCGTAGTCCAGCTGGGCAGATTCTCAAAGACCCTGCCGATAAGCCACAACTTGTCGAAACGGATGCCCGAGATCATAAACGTGGGCACCAGAGAAATCACAATCAGGTAAGACGCGCCCACCAGCGTAAGGCGGGTGAGAATGTCGTTGATGAAGTCCGAGGTGCGCTTGCCGGGCCGGATGCCGGGAATAAACGAGCCCGACTTGCGGAAGTTATCGGCAATGTCGTCCGGCTTCATCACAATGGAGATATAGAAGTAGGCAAAGAAGATGATGCCCAGCATGTACAGGATTTCGTACCACGGGTAGCCGGGCGCCAGCGCCTGAATAATGGGCTGAAGAAAGCGGCTGTTCTGCACCCAATCCACCTGCGCGAAGAGCATGGGCGCCGAGAGGATGGAACCGGCGAAGATGACCGGCATCACGCCGCCGGCGTTCACCTTCAGGGGCAAGTGGCTGGATTGCCCGCCCATCATGCGGCGGCCCACGATGCGCCGCGCGCTCTGGATGGGAATACGCCGCTCGCTCCGCTCCACAAAGACGATAAAGGCCACCACCGCCACCATGGCTGCCAACAGCAGCAGCACGGCCAGGAACGTAAACGTGCCCCAGGCGTTGGTCTGGATCTTCGAGTAGAGTTCGGCCACGCCGCGGGGCAGGCCGGCGACAATTCCGGTAAAGATCAGCAGGCTCATCCCGTTGCCGATGCCGCGGTCGGTAATCTGTTCGCCCAGCCACATGATGAAGGCCGTGCCCGTAGTCAGCGTCAGCACCGTCATCAGGCTGAAGCCGATGCCCGGATGCAGCACCAGGTTCTGCTTGGTCAGAATGGCCGCGATGCCGATCGACTGCAATGCTCCCAGAATCACCGTCAGGTAGCGGGTCCACTGCGTGATCTTCCGCCGCCCCAGTTCGCCTTCCTTTTGAACCCGCGCCAGCGGCTCATAGACCACGGTCAGAAGCTGAAAGATGATGGAGGCCGTGATGTACGGCATAATGCCCAGGGCAAAGACGGTCATGCGGCGCAGGTTGCCGCCGCCGAACAGGTCCATCAGCCCCAGGGCCGATCCGCTCTGCTGGTTGAACATCAATTCCAACTGGTGGCCGTTTACGCCCGGCGTGGGAATATGCGCGCCCAGCCGGTAGACGGCAAGAATGCCGAGCGTGAAAAGCACCCGCCTGCGCAGGTCGGGAATCCGGAAGATATTGAGAAACTTCTCAAGCATAATTGGTTATCCGCTTCAGGGCGTTTGCCGCCACTCGAATCTTTGCCACAAAACATCTTACCCGCGAACGGTCCTGCCTGTCGTCCTAAGCCTCTGCCGGAGCCGGGTGCCCCAGGTCCGGGGTCCCCACGGACAGGTTTTCGTCCGTGGGGTGAAGGTCTCGATTTTGAGATCTGAGAGACCGATTCGTCTAAGCCGCTCCGTGCCCCATCCTTTCGTCTTTTTTCAGACGAAAGGGTGGGAAACCACAAAACTAGGCAGCAGCCGGCGCAGCCTCGCCGCCCGCCAGCACAGCCTTGCCGCCGGCCTTTTCGATCTTTTCGACAGCCGACTTGGAAAACTTATGCGCGTGAATGGTGATGGCCGCCGTCAGCTCGCCCGAACCGAGAATCTTGATCAGCGCCTTCTTGTTCGAGGCCAGGCCCAGCTTCTTGTAGTCGTCCAGGCCGATCTCAGCCACTCCAAGCTCCGCGATCCGCTCCAGATTCACCACCGTGTACTCGGTGCGGAAGATATTGGTGAAGCCGCGCTTGGGCAAGCGGCGGTGCAGCGGCATCTGGCCGCCCTCAAAGCCGCGCATCAGGCTGAAGCCGGAGCGCGAACCCTGACCCTTGTGGCCGCGGGTCGAGGTCTTGCCCATGCCGGATCCCATCCCCCGGCCCACGCGCTTGCTCCCCGTGTTGGCCTTCCTGGGCGCGCGCAAATTCGATAGATTCTTTGCCATCATGTCCTCGCTGTAGCGCCGGCAGAAATTGTGAACTCTGCCGACTCGCGTTAATTCAGTTGTCAGTTGTCAGTGGTCAGTTCTCAACTCCGGTGACATGCATTGCAGTTCGGCTGACAACTGACAACTGACAACTGGTTTACCTAGCTCTCCACTATCCGCACCAAATGCGGAACGGTCTTGACCATGCCGCGGATGGATTCCGTATCCACGCGCTCCACAATCTGGTTGAGCCGCGTGAAGCCCAGACCCTTCACCACCGCCTTGTGCTTGAAGGGCGTGGAGTTCTTCGAGCGGTAGTACTGAATGCGAATCTTTTTTGTCTTTGTCTTAGCCATGGCTCACATCTCCTCCATGGTCTTGCCGCGCATGGCAGCCACCTCGGCCCGGTCGCGCAACTGCGTCAGGGCGTCGAAGGTGGCCTTGACGACGTTGTGCGGGTTGGGTGAACCCAGGCTCTTGGTCAGCACGTTCTGCACCCCGACCGAGGTCATCACCGCGCGCACCGCGCCGCCGGCAATCACGCCGGTGCCCTCGGGGGCCGGCTTCAGCAGCACCTGCCCGGCGCCGTAACGGCCCAGGACCAGGTGCGGAATCGTGGTATCGGTCAGGTTCACCCGGACCAGGTTCTTCTTGGCCGCCTCGATCCCCTTGCGAATCGCCTGGGGAACCTCCTTGGCCTTGCCCGAACCGTGGCCCACCACTCCAGCGGCGGCGTCGCCCACCACCACCAGCGCGGCAAACGACATATTCTTGCCGCCCTTCACTACCTTGGTCACGCGATTGATGGCCACCACCTGATCCTTCAGGTTGTACTGGTTGGCATCGAGTTTCTTCTTCAAAATCGTCATTGCTCTCTCGTCTCTTTTCGAGCTGCTAGCTACTAGTCCCTAGTCCCTCAGTCCCTCAGTCCCTAGTCCCTAGTCCCTAGTCCCTAGTCCCTAGTCCCTAGTCCCTAGTCCCTAGTCCCTAGTCCCTAGTCCCTAGTCCCTAGTCCCTATTAGAACTCCAGTCCCGCCTCGCGCGCAGCGTCGGCCAAAGCCTTGACGCGCCCGTGATAGAGGTAGCCGCCGCGATCGAAGACCACCTTCTTGATGCCCTGTTTCACCGCCAGCTCGGCCACTGCCTTGCCGATCTCTTTGGCCGCGGCCACGTTGCCGCCGCTCTTGAGTTTCAAAGATAGTGACGAGGCCGAGACCAGCGTCTCGCCCTTCTGGTCGTCGATCACCTGCGCGTAAATGTGCCCCAGCGAACGGTAAACGTTCAGCCGCGGCCGCTCCCCGGTGCCGGACAGCTTGCGGCGGATGCGCTGGTGAATGCGCTGGCGGATGGCGTTCCTCTTGGTCTCGATGATCATGGTCTCTCGTTCCTATCAGCGGAGCCGTCCCGCGGCCCCGTTCGGTTGTTGTTAGCGGAGCTAGGCGGTTAGCGGAGCTAGCGTTTCTTGCTAGTTCCTAGTCCCTAGTCCCTAGTCCCTGTTCCCTAGTCCCTGTTCTCTTACTTCACCCCGGTCTTGCCGGCCTTCTTCTTCAACTTCTCGTCCGAGTAGCGCACGCCCTTGTTCTTGTACGGATCGGGCTTGCGCAGCGAACGCATGTCGGCCGCCACCTGGCCCACCTTCTGCCGGTCGATGCCGGTGACGGTCAGGTGAGTCTGCTTGGGGTCGATGGCTACTTCAATGCCCGAGGGCAGCGGAACCTCAATGGGATGCGAGTAGCCCAGCGTGAAAACCACCGTGCCCTTGCCCTTCAACTCGGCGCGATAGCCGATGCCCACAATGTCCAGCTCCCGCGTCCAGCCCTTGGTTACGCCTTGAACGGCGTTGAAGACCAGCGCCCGCGTCAGCCCATGCACCGCGGCCTGCTCGTCTGCCGAGCGATTCACATGCAGTTCCGCGCCGACTGTTTCCAGCGAAATGCCCTCGGCGATCAGCGCCGAAACCTTGCCCTTGGGACCCTCGACCAGAACGGTATTGCCCTCGACCTTATACTTCACGCCCGCGGGCAGCGGGATCGGCTTCTTTCCAATGCGCGACATCGTTTCAATCCTTCTTCCGGCTTGCGAGTCCCGAAAAAGCAGTTGTCAGTGATCAGTTGTCAGTGATCAGTTTCAACGCGCCATCGTTCCACTGCAGCCCGTAAAACAGGGACTAGGGACTAAGGGACTAGGGACTAGGGACTAATGAAATGCTGCACAAACCCTAGTCGAGAAACTGGCAGGATCAAGTCCCTTAGTCCCGAGTCCCTTAGTCCCTTAGTCCCTGCCTTTACCACACTTCACACAGCAACTCGCCGCCCACGCCCTCGCGGCGCGCCTGGCGGCCGGTCATCACGCCCTTGGGCGTGGTCATGATCGAGATGCCCAGCCCGCCCTGCACGCGCTTGATCTCGTCGTGGCCGATATACACGCGGCAGCCGGGACGCGAGATGCGCGCGAGATCCCGGATGGCCGCTTCTTGGCCGCCGTACTTCAGGTACACGCGCAGCACCAGCTTGCCTTCCTCTTCCTGCGTCTTGTAGTTCGAGATATACCCCTCCTCCTTGAGGATGCGGGCAATCTCGGTCTTCAGCTTGGAAGCCGGAACATCCAGCTTCTGATGACGCGCCCGGATCGCATTCCGGATCCGCGCCAGAAAATCCGCTACTGGGTCGGTCAGACTCATTCCTTCTCCTTCATTCCCCGTTCGTCCGTCCGCCGCGGCGGACCGGAAACCTGCGGGAATGTTTACTACAGTTGTCAGTCATCAGTTGTCAGTTTTCAGCAAATACCGCTGGGTTTTGCCCCAGTCGCCAGTTAATCCAAGAACAAACTGACAACTGAAAACTGTCTTGCTACCAGCTCGACTTCACGACGCCGGGAATCTCGCCCTTCAGCGCCAGCGCCCGGAAACACAGGCGGCAAACGCCGAACTTGCGCAGAAACCCGCGCGGCCGCCCGCACAGTTGGCACCGGTTGTGCTTGCGGCAGCTGAACTTCGGCTTCCGCGCGTCCTTCACCCGTTTTGCAGTGGTTGCCATAAATCCTCTTAACAGCAGCTATTAGCTTTTAGCTATTAGCTCTCAGCTTGTCCCTTGCTCATTGCAATCCCTTGCTCACGGAACAAACTCAAATTTGTTTTGCCTCAGTCGCTCGTTCTACCTGGATCGAGCTAATAGCTAAAAGCTAATGGCTAATAGCTGTTGTTACGCGCCCTGCCGGAACGGCATCCCGAAGTGGCGAAGCAGCGCCCGCGCCGAGTTGTCATCCTTGGCCGTGGTCACGATGGTGATGTTCATGCCCTTCAGCTTCTCCACCTTGGAGTAGTCGATCTCCGGGAAAATCAGTTGGTCGCGCAAGCCGAGCGTGTAGTTGCCGCGCCCGTCAAAACTCTTCGTTGAAAGGCCGCGAAAATCTCTCACCCTGGGCAGCGCCGTCGAGATCAGCCGGTCAAGAAACTCGTAGGCCTTGTCCGAGCGCAACGTCACCATGGCTCCAATCGACATGCCCGCGCGCACCTTGAAGGCCGCAATCGACTTCTTCGCCTTGGTGGTCACCGGCTTCTGCCCCACGATCTGCGTCAGGTCCGCCACCAGCGGGTCCAGCAGCTTGGTATTCTGCGTAGCCTCGCCCAGGCCCATATTGACCACGATCTTTTTCAACTCCGGCACCGCCATCGAATTGTCGAGACCCAGCTCCTTTTTGAGAGCCTGCTTGATCTCTTTGCGATACTTCTCTTTCAGCCTTGCCGCCATTTTTCTTTGCCCACTTTCTTCCGGCGCCCGGAGTGGCTCGGTCGCCGCGGCGACCGGCCGTTTACCGTTGCGGAATCTGCCACCAGCTATTAGCTATTAGCTCTTAGCTATTAGCTCCATTTCACTTCAGCCGAGCCTGTCAACTCAGCACAAACAGCTAATAGCTAAAGGCTAAAAGCTATAAGCTAAAAGCTGTTTTTTCACTTCTTCGTGGGCAGCTCCTGCCCGCACTTCTTGCAGATCCTCAGCTTGCTCTCGCCCTCGATTTTGTAGCCCACGCGCGCCTGCTCGCAGTTGGGGCAGACCAGGGCGATGTTCGAAACGTTGATGGGCGATTCCTGCTCGGCGATACCGCCCTTGGTCCGCTGTCCCTGCTTGCTCGAAACCGTCTTCTTCACCACCCGCACGTGTTCCACCAGCACCGTGCCCTTGCCCGGGAAGACGCGCAGCACGCGTCCCGTCTTGCCGCGGTCCGAGCCCGTCAGGACCTTGACCGTATCGTTGCGACGAATATTCAAACTCGGCATCTCTTCTCCAAATACAGGGGTCAGGGGTTAGGGGTTAGGGATTAGAACAACCATTCCACAGGACCGGGCTAACCCCTGATCCCTAACCCCTAATCCCTGTTCTTAAACCACTTCCGGGGCCAGCGAAACGATCTTCAAAAATTTCTTCTCGCGCAGTTCGCGGGCCACCGGCCCGAAGACGCGCGTGCCCACCGGCTCGTGGTCGTCGGTAATTACCACCGCCGCGTTTTCATCAAAGCGGATGTAGGTGCCGTCGCGCCTCCGGTGCTCCTTGCGCGTGCGCACGATCACCGCCTTCACCACTGTGCCCTTCTTCACCGTGCCGTCCGGCGAGGCTTCCTTCACCGCGGCGGTCACGATGTCACCCAGGCCGGCCTTCTTGCCCAGTCCGCCGCCCAGCGGCAGAATCACTTGCAACTTGCGCGCGCCGGAGTTGTCGGCCACCGCGAGCATCGTTCTCATTTGCACAGCCATGGGTTCTTCTCCTTACTCGCCGGCGTTACTTGGCAATTTCGATTTCGTCCGGGAGCGCCGCGTCCTCAATCTGGCCCAGCGTCGATCGCCGCACAATCTCTTCCAGCGACCACCGCTTCAGCTTGCTCAGCGGCCTGGTCTCGCGGATGCGCACCACGTCGCCCAGCCGCGCCGAACTCTGCTCGTCATGGGCATAGAACTTCTTGGTCGAGCGCACAATCCGCTTGTACTTCGCGTGCGCCTTGCGCATCTCGACCGCTACCACAATGGTCTTCTGCATCTTGGTCGAAACCACCTGGCCAACCTTCTCGTTACGCCGCGCGCCTGTTGCCGCCGGCGCCGGCGCTGCAGCTGAAGTCGTCGTCATTTAGCGGTCTCCCTTCTTGCTCTCCGCGGCCGCCGGAGCGTCCACGTCCGCATCTTTGGCCGCGCCGCGGATGCCCATCTCGCGCTCTCTGGCCACGGTCTTGATTTGCGCGATCTCCTTGCGCAGCAGGCGGATCTTCTTCACTCCGTCGTTCTGCCCCATCGAGACCTGGAAGCGAAGCCGGAACAGCTGCTCGGAGGTCGTCTTCTCCTGGTGCACCAGTTCTTCGTCGCTCAAATTGCGAATCTTTTCGATTTCCATCTCTGTTTCTCTCTCCGCCTATCGGCGAGTCCAATTTTCCTGGCCGGCTCACCCGATTGGGTGCCCCACCCTCGCGGCGTCTTTGTTTTTGCCGCTAGGGTGGGAAAGCACGACCCATCCTGCCCGCCAAATCCTTACCGGCCTACTTGGCCTCGGCAACGACCTTTTCCGCTCCCGGCCGCTGCACAAACTTGGTCTTCAGCGGCAGCTTGTTCGATGCCAGCCGCATGGCCTCCTGCGCGGTCGCCGAGTCCACCCCTTCCATCTCGAACAAAATCTTGCCCGGCCGCACCACGGCCACCCAGTGGTCCAGCGCGCCCTTGCCCGAGCCCATGCGGACTTCGGCCGGCTTCTTGGTAATCGGCTTATCCGGGAACAGGCGCAACCAGATCTTGCCGCCGCGCTTGATGAAGCGAGTCATGGCGACACGGCTGGCCTCGATCTGCCGGTCGGTGATGTAACCGCACTCCAGCACCTTCAACCCGTATGCACCGAACGACAGCGAAGAACCGCGCCAAGCCTTGCCGCGGCGTTTGCCCTTCTGCTGCTTGCGGAACTTCACCTTCTTTGGCATCAACATAGCGAAAAACCTCGAAAAGCCAGGGACTAGGGAATAGGGACTAGGGACTAGTTTCATCCCGTCGCGATTCGCTTCCCGGCCTGCTTATTGCAAATCTCAACAACCAACAATCATTGAACCAGTGAACGGGAACTCTAGTCCCTAGTCCCTAGTCCCTATTCCCTAGTCCCTGCCTTTAGAACACCGACGTTCCCACCGGCGCCGCCTGACGGCGTTTCTGTTCGTAGATGTCGCCGCGATAGATCCAGACCTTCACGCCGATCACCCCATACGTCGTTTGCGCCTCGGTAAAGCCGTAGTCGATGTCGGCGCGCAGCGTGTGCAGCGGCAACCGCCCCTGCAGGTACCACTCCGAGCGGGCAATTTCATTGCCGTTCAACCGGCCGGAGACGCGCACCTTGATCCCCTTGCAGCCGAAGCGCAGCGCCGAGTCCACGCTTTTTCTCATTGCCCGGCGGAAGCTGACTCTCTTCTCCAGTTGCAGCGCGATGTTCTCTGAGACCAGTTGCGCGTCCAGCTCCGGCTTGTTCACCTCGATGATGTCGATGAACACGTCGCGGTTGGTGCGCTTGCCGAGCTCGATCTTGAGCTTCTCGATCTCCGCGCCCTTGCGGCCGATCACGATGCCCGGCCGCGCGGTGCGGATCAAAAAGCGCAGCTTGTTGCCCGGCCGCTCGATCTCCACCGAGCTGACGCCCGCGGCTTTCAGCTTTTCGCGCAGTTCAGCCTTGAGCTTCACGTCCTCGACCAGGAGCTTGTCAAAGTCGCGCTCCGAAAACCAGCGCGAACGCCACGGCTTGTTCACTCCCAGCCGGAATCCGTAAGGATGGACCTTCTGTCCCATGCTTTTCCTCTCAAAACCCTCTAGGCCTACTTGCCGGCCTTCTTCTTGGTTGCCTTGGCCGCCGTCTTCGGTTCCTCGGCCTTCGTCTTGGTTGCCTTGGCCGCCGTCTTCGGTTCCTCGGCCTTCTTCTTGGTTGCCTTGGCCGCCGACTTCGGTTCCTCGGCCTTCGTCTTGGCTGCCCTGGCCGCCGCCTTCGGTTCCTCGGCCTTCTTTTTGGCCGCCTTGGGAGCCGCCGCCGGCTCCTTAACCTTCGCCTTGGTTGCCCCAGCCGCTTTGCCCGCCGCCGGCGTTTCCTCGACCTTGGTCACCAGGCCCGCGGCTGCCTCGCGCTCGGCCACTGAAAGCACAATGTGCGTCAGCCTGCGCTGGTAGCGGAAGGCCCGTCCCATCGGCGCCGGCCGGATCCGCTTCATCCGCGGCCCGTCGTTGGCCAGAGCCATTTTGACGTAGAGGTTGTCCACGTCCAGATCCAGGCCCTGTTCGCTGGAAACATACTTGGCGTTGTCCACCGCCGAGGTCAACAGCTTGTAGATCACCGGGGCGATGCGCTTTTTGGTGAAGGCCGCCGTCGTCAGCGCCTCCTCGACCCCCCGGCCCTTGATCAGATCCAGCACCAGCCGCACCTTTTGCGGCGACACGCGCTGGAACCTGGCCTCAGCCCGGAATTCTCTTGTCTCGACTTCCATCGGTCTCTTCCTCAATCTCCGCCAGCGGCTGGTTCTCATCTTGCAGTCCCTAGTCCCTGGTCCCTAGTCCCTGTCTTTACCGCGGCTTGGCCCCGGTTTCGGCGACGGCCTTGCTGCCCCCGGTATGTCCCTTGAAGATGCGGGTGGGCGCAAACTCGCCCAGCTTGTGTCCCACCATGTTCTCGGTCACGTACACCGGAATGAACTTCCTGCCGTTGTGCACGGCGATGGTGTGGCCCACAAACTCGGGAAAGATCGTCGAGCGCCGCGACCAGGTCTTCACCACTTTCTTGTCGTTGGCCTGGTTCAGCACCTCGATCTTCACCGTCAGGTGCGCATCCACGAACGGGCCCTTCTTTGTCGAACGTGCCATAAAAACAACTCCTAGCTCTTAGCTTTCAGCCTTTAGCTCACCCTTGCTCAAGCTAACTGCCGGCTATTGCTTCAATTTCTCCGCAGTCTCCAACTAAAAGCTAACAGCTAATAGCTAAAAGCCGCCTTTCCCTACTTCACCCTGCGGCTGACAATAAACACGTCCGTCCGCTTGTTATTGCGTGTCTTGTAGCCGCGCGTCGGCTGGCCCCACGGGGTTACTGGATGACGGCCGCCCGAGGTCTTGCCCTCGCCGCCGCCGTGCGGGTGGTCCACCGGATTCATGGTGACGCCGCGGTTGGTGGGACGAATACCCTTCCAGCGATTGCGTCCCGCCTTGCCGATGGACACATTCTCATGGTCCGTGTTGCCCACCTGGCCAATGGTCGCCATGCACTCGGCCAGCACCTTGCGAGTCTCGCCGGAGGGCAGCTTGAGCAGCGCATAATCGCCCTCTTTGGCCACCAGTTGGGCCTGCGTTCCGGCCGAACGCGCCATCTGCGCACCCTTGCCCGGCCGCAACTCGATGGCGTGCACCGTGGTGCCGGCGGGAATGTTCTTGAGCGGCAAGGCGTTCCCTACCAGGATGTCCGCTTCCGGACCCGAGCTCACCGTCGCGCCCACCTTCAGGCCCACCGGCTGCAGAATGTAGCGCTTCTCGCCGTCGGCATAGTGCACCAGGGCAATCCGGGCTGACCGGTTGGGATCGTACTCGATGGTCGCCACACGCCCCGGCACTCCGTACTTCTCGCGCTTGAAGTCGATCAGGCGCAACTTCTGCTTATGTCCGCCGCCGTGGTGGCGGATGGTCAGGTCACCCGTGTTGCGGCGTCCGCCCGTGCGCTGCTTGACCGCCAAAAGCGGCTTGTGCGGCGTCGACGTCGTCAGGTCGTCGTTGACCAGCGAGGTCTGGAAGCGCAGCGTCGACGTTACCGGTCTGTATGTCTTGATTGCCATCGTCTTTGTCCTTGACGAGCTACTAGCTCTCAGCTATTAGCTTTTAGCTCTTAGCTCATCCTGCTTCACGAAACTTCTGTTTCTCTTACTCTGGCTCCTTGCTTCGCTCCCGTAATACCGCAGCTAAAAGCTAAGAGCTAACAGCTAAAAGCTGCTTTTACAAATTGCTCACGTACTCGGGCAGCTTTTCGCCTTCCTTCAGCCGGACGTAAGCCTTCTTCCAGTCCGGGCGGAAGCCCGCGTACTTGCCGCGGCGGCGTTCCTTGCCAATCACATTCGCGGTGCGGACCGCGGCTACCTTCACCTTGAAGAGAGCCTCCACGGCCTGCTTGACTTCGGTCTTGGTGGCCTCGGGGGCTACGTCAAAGACCAGCGTCTTCTCGGTCTCCTTCACGCCCAGCCCCTTTTCGGTAATCAGCGGGCGGCGAATCACGGTATAAAGAGTGGGCATTACGCGACCTCCGTGTGCGCGGCGAGCTTGGTCGCCGCGGCGGCCTTGCGCTTGGAAATGTTCTTCTCCAGCATCTCCGTCAGTTGCTCGATGGCGGCCGTAGAGAAGATGGCCCGCTCATAGCGCAGCAGATCGTAGGGATGCACTTCGTTGTTCAGCACCAGTTCCACGCCGGCCAGGTTGCGCGCGCCCAGCAGCAGCGCTTTGCTGAGCGTCTTGCCGTTCTCCACCAGCAGCGCCGTGCGCGTCACGTCCAGCTTGTCCAGCGCGGCCCGGTAGAGCTTGGTCTTCGGTTCCTTCAGTTCCAGCGAATCCACCACCGTCAGCTTGCCGTCGGCCAGCTTGGCGGCCAGGGCCGAGCGCAGCGCGCCCAGCAGCTTCTTGCGCGGAAACGCGTACTCGTAGCTGCGCGGCCGGGGTCCATGCACCGTGTAGCCGTGCCGCCACAGCGCCGAGCGCACCGAACCGATGCGCGCCCGTCCCGTGCCCTTTTGCTTCCACAGCTTCTTGCCCGATCCGGCTACCTCGGTGCGGCTCTTGGTGGCGGCCGTGCCCTGGCGCAGCGAAGCGCGATAATGCTTCACCGCCTCCCATAGCAGGGCCTCGTTCACCTGGTCCGGTCCGAAGAATGCGTCGGCCAGCTCGATCGAGCCCACCTTCTTGCCGTTCATATTCACTACATCCACGTTTGCCATCGTCTTCTTCCTGCCAGCTTCTAGCTGTTAGCTATTAGCTTTTAGCTCACAACGTGTGAAGCAACATATCCGATTCTTCAACGAACAAGCTAAGAGCTAATAGCTGAAAGCTTGTCACTTCCTCTTGCCTTGCGCCTTCTTCGAAGCCTTCAACGGATCGACCTTGCCGGACCCGGCAAAGCCACGGCGCTCGCGCGGCGGATTCTTGGCCTTGGAGATCAGCACGTAGCCCTGGCGCGATCCGGGCACCGCTCCCTCGACCATCAACAGGTTTTCGTCCAGGTCGATGCCGCGGATGCGCAGATTGCGAACCGTGATCTGTGCCGCGCCCATGTGGCCGGGCATGCGCTGGCCGGGAAAGACGCGGGAGGGAAAGCTGGATGCGCCAATCGAACCCTGCACCTGGAACATATGCCCGTGCGACTTGGGTCCGCCGGCGAAATGATGACGGCGCACCACGCCGGCAAAGCCCCGTCCCTTCGAAGTGCCGATCACGTCCACAAATTTCGCTTCGGTGAAGATGTCCACCAGCACCCGGTCGCCGGCCTTGGTAACCACGGAGCCATCGGCGTCGATCTCAAGATCCACTTCCTTGATGACCTTCACCGGCGGCGCTTCGGTCTTGGCGAAGTGGCCGGCCTGCGGCTTGGTCACATTCTTTTCCTTGACAAACTCCACCAGCCCGATCTGCGCGGCTTCGTAACCGTCGTTTGCCAGCGTCTTCAACTGCGTAATCACGCACGGTCCCGCCTGCAGCACCGTGATGGGGTGCACGTCGCCGTTTTCGTCGAAGACCTGCGTCATGCCGATCTTTTTTCCCAGAATTCCCGTAACTGCCATCTCGTCCTCGCCTCATCATGCGATGCCGAATCCATCGCACTGCCGGAATAAATCCAGTGTTCAGTTGTCAGTTTTCAGTGGTCAGTTCTTATCGTGCCGGGTTCAGCTTCATCGCTTACCTTGCCGCGCCCGTAACTGATCACTGACAACTGACCACTGACAACTATTTTTCAAACGCCTTGATCTCCACATCGACTCCGGCCGGAAGATCAAGCTTCATCAGCGCGTCCACCGTCTGCTGCGTCGGTTCGAGAATGTCGATCAGCCGCTTGTGCGTGCGAATCTCGAACGCCTCGCGCGACTTCTTGTCCACGTGCGGCGAACGCAGCACGCAATATTTGTTCTTGATCGTCGGCAAGGGAATCGGCCCGGCCACCGTTGCCCCGGTGCGCTTGGCCGTCTCCACGATCTCGCCGGTCGAGTTGTCCAGCACGCGATAGTCGTATGCCTTCAACCGGATGCGAATCCTCTGTCCTACCATGACTTCCCTTCTTAGGGACTAGGGACTAAGGGACTAGGGACTAGCAAAATCGCTTCGATTATGTGCGGGCCATCCTGGCCGCCCCTAGTCCCTGTTCCCTAGTCCCTAGTCCCTGTTACTTGACAATCTCCGACAGCGTTCCCGCGCCCACCGTGCGTCCGCCTTCGCGGATGGCAAAGCGCAGGCCCTTTTCCAGAGCCACCGGCGTGATCAGTTCCACGGTCAACTGCACGTTGTCGCCCGGCATCACCATCTCCACGCCCTCGGGCAGCTCCGCCACCCCGGTAACATCCGTCGTCCGGAAGTAGAACTGCGGACGGTAGCCCTTGAAGAACGGCGTGTGACGGCCGCCCTCTTCCTTGCTCAGCACGTACACTTCGCCCTTGAAGACCGTGTGCGGCGTGATCGAGCCCGGCTTGGCCAGAACCATCCCCCGCTCCACGTCTTCCTTGGGAATCCCGCGCAGCAGAATCCCGGCGTTGTCGCCTGCCAGGCCCTCGTCCAACTGCTTCTTGAACATCTCCACGCCCGTGCACACCGTCTTGCGCGTCTCGCGGAAGCCCACGATCTCCACGTCCTCGCCCACCTTCACCTTGCCGCGCTCGATGCGCCCGGTGACCACGGTGCCGCGCC
>Ga0187874_10001137_pt1 | contig 26410 bp, 31 predicted proteins | sample June2016WEW_16_1_3_FD_132993 | JGI IMG/M metagenome (GOLD analysis project Ga0187874, IMG submission 132993) | Peatland microbial communities from SPRUCE experiment site at the Marcell Experimental Forest, Minnesota, USA - June2016WEW_16_150 | ecosystem: Environmental > Terrestrial > Soil >... | reverse complement strand
TGAGGAGGATTTCGGCTCGGAAGTAGCACTTTCGGTCGCGCGCGAACTGGTCGTGGGAGGGCAAGATGGCTTGTTCTGAAGCGCGGAGCACACGTTCAATTCGGCGACGCACTGCTAGTGGTCTCCTGACACTGGCTCATGTCCGTGCGCAAGAAAGGACCCGGTTACTGGACGCGAATCGAGCGGCAGAAGTTGCGCGGCGGAAAGCAGAGGACGAGGCCAACCGCGCTCGCTATCTGGACCAACTGGGGAAACACATGATCGGTATCGTCCATGCCGGGTGGAGGCTCCGTCTAATTCGGATTAATGTTACGTCTATTTCGGATTATAGACTCGTCTGATCCGGGATGGAATGCTGGACATTGCCGGAACTCGTCCCGGCTCGTGGTGGGCGACCCTAATGGTCTTGCCGCACTGACGAGGCCCCGTAACCATGACAACCGGCGTGTCCTTGAGCGCGGTGGCCACCAGTTCGCCGGAAAAGCGAGGAAAGAGTTGGCTGAGGCCAGGGGGTGGATCAGCCAAAGGTGACCGAAAAAGCCTGCACGCCAACGGTCGCTCTCCGCTTGCGCTTAGACTAGCTCTACCGCTTCCACGACTGCATGCGCAGTCCTGGTGTTTCGGGCTCTCCGCGCGAAGATCCTTTAGATTCGCTGGGATGGATCGAGAAAAAGCACCCACGTACGGCTCCGGATGGTTGTCCCGGAATCATTTGACCGACTCTTGACCCAATCGTGAAGTCAGTGAAGTTGCCGATGCTGACGTCGGCGAATCTGGGATAAGCACTCTCTTCACCGATTCAGGAATTTCATTCGCGTGCGCGAGCAATTGGCTAACCTGCCAGAGTTGGGTGTCGGTTAGCTTGGTTTTGAAGGAGGGCATCCCTGAAAGACGGATTCCATTGGCTGCCTTCCAGTACGTCTCCGATGCTGGGTCATCGGTCACACCCTTGCCACGGAACAATTGCGGCGGTTTCGGAAACATCGTTGTCGCATAGTCCATGGGTGGCTGCCCTGGAAGTCCGTGACAGGAGGCGCACTCCTGTTTGTACACGCTTGCACCGGCAAGAAAATTAGCTTCGTCCGCGGACACAGGAGATGGAGGAATGTGTTGCCTCTCGATATGCGCGTCCAGGGCCATATTCGCCAGCTTCTTCTCAAACGGCATTGGTGCATCGGCCGTTGCTACTGGCGCCATGCCCGCAGAAAAGTAATAGAAAACACAACCCACTGAAATCGCAATGGCCAGAATGAAACCGATCACGATACCCTTTATCACTTGTGCACTCCTGTCATTGATCAGAAACTAAAGCGATACCCCGTCAATCATGAAGTTGCTATGGAGTTGAACCATAATGTGTCTGACGGTTATCTTCGCTGCACGCCTCACCCGTGCCCAAGACCATGGGACCCGTATGCCGGGATTTCGTATGCATGAGGAAGATTATCAGCTACATGATGAATTCGACGTGGCGAACAAATGACAAGTTGTTCATGTTTCCTCAGGCGGCCCACGAAGTTGCATCAATTGAAGAATGCAGAGGCGCTTGTCGCTTTCATTTGTTCCTATGGTCTGCCGATTGCTGATCTCTGTTAATTTCCTCGCCGGAGGTGTGGCGGCGATTGGTCAGGAATCGTCAACACTACCGGACGCGCCAAGCTCAATTCAGACTCAATCGGGTTCATCTAGCCTGACACAGTACGGTCAACAGAATGAACCGAGCAAAAATCACATCCTATGGATAATCCCTAACTATCGCGCGGACGAAAACTCGGCAGAAATCAAACCGTTAACGCCTCTCGAAAAGATGAAAGTTGCGTTAGACGACTCTTTCGATCCGTCGGCATTTCTGGTTGCCGGTATCTTTGCTGGACTATCCATGACGCAGAAGCAGTACAGCTCATTCGGAACAGGAGCGCCGGGATTTGGCAAATACTACGGAGGAGCATTCGCGGATCAGGCAATTGGCAACATCATGACCGAAGGTTTGTTTCCAGTCGCTCTGCACCAGGACCCTCGTTACTTCGTCAAAGGCACGGGTGGATTTTGGAAGCGCACTGGATACGCGATAAGCCGGGAAGTGATTACTCGAGGCGATGACGGCCGCAACCACTGCAACACGTCGGAGCTGGCCGGAAATGCCGTGGCCGCAGGCATTTCCAACCTTTACTATCCGGCCGCGGATCGATCACTTGGAAATACCGCGAATAAGTGGGGCCAGCAAATAGCACTGGATACATTCTTCAACGTAGCAAAAGAGTTCTGGCCCGACGTGCGCAACAGACTGTTCAGGCACTGAGCCACCGAGACTGACACATTGGTTAATGCTCAGGCGCAAGGAGAGTCAGAGAGGACAAAACTGACGATGCCACGAAGAAGTCCGATCTGCACTGAGAAATCACAGTTGTACGCAACAAGCACTGAGTTCTGCAGCGTGTTCAACGAGAATATGGATAATATGCATTTGCTTTCATTTTTACTGACGGCCGATCTCACAATGGCTGAGGAATGTTTCGTCTCCGGCTTGGAAGATTGCGTCAAAGGAAGCCACGTATTTCGAAACTGGGCACGATCCTGGGCTCGGCGGACGATCATCCAGAATGCGGTTCGTCTGTTGGCTCCCCGTGCGAGCCGGTCTGCCGTCACAGCGGCACCAAGTGAAACTGTGAATCGCAGGTTTGGGCGAACGCCGCAGGCCGCTGCTGCAATTGCGAGCATTCTTGGACTTGAAGACTTCGAGCGCTTGGTCTTCGTGATGTCCGTCCTTGAACAATACTCGGATCAGGATTGTTCCGTCCTCCTCGGTTGCTCGCGCCTGGATGTGCGGGAGGCAAGAACGCGGGCGCTACAGCACATCGCCGAGTCGGTGGTGTCACGTCGCTACAGTTTCGAGGACGTGGACGGGAAGCGACAAAGTTATCACCGCACCGCGTCCTGCTCGATCTGAGATCCTAGCCGCACCGCCATGCGCCTGGGCAACTGCATCCACAAACGCCAGTCCGAGACCGTGACCGGGAGAATTTTTCCCCTTTACGAATCGCTTGAAAGCCTGGCTACTGATATCAGGCGGGAATCCCGGCCCGTTATCTTCTATCACCAGCTCCGCTGACCCTTCATGCGACCGGAGCCGAATGTTTACCCGGCATCCCGATGGCAAATGAGTCAATTCGTTTTCAAGCAGATTGCTAACTGCACGATGCAGCAGCGTCACGTCCGCATCCACGACGACATGCTTTTCGAGGTTAGCCGTCACTTCGTGATGTCGCTCTGCCATTGCCGGCTGGTAAATATCAACCAGTTGTCGGACAACATCGGAGAAGTCAACTGGGCGGCGGTCAAGGTGAAGGGCGCCGGCCTCCGCTTCGGCAAGATCGAGCGTGGTGTTTAGCAACTGCGAGAGCCTGTCTAGGCCCTCGATTGCTTCTCCCACCGAGTCGCGCCACTTCTCGTTCCCTTCATCGCACAACGCGGATTCGAGCGTTCCACGAATCAAGGTTACCGGACTTTTGAGGTCGTGCGCGACGGCACCGGTGACGGTGCGAAGCTGGTTCACCGAGGACTGCAGCCGGTCCAACATGCGATTGAAAGTCTTAGCCAACCGCGAGATTTCGTCCGAATTCACAGGCTCAGGCAATCGCTCTTCTAAGTCTTCGGTGCCAATTCGCGCGACAGTCTCGGTAATGCGTTCGACGCGGAGCAGAGTACGACGGGCGCTCCAATACGAGATCAGGAAGCCGAGCACGAACATGCCGCCCCACACCATGAGAAAACGACGGGCCAGTCGGTGCAGCATACGCGTTGCACCACGATCTGAGAGTCCTAGATAAACAGTCCTTCCATTTTGTTGCTTGACAACGACCCGAAACGTTTCCCGCAAACCATCCACTGCTATGGACTTTGGAGCCCCTGGAACGAGCTTCGAACGCTGAATCGCTGTGACAAAAGCATCCTCGGAGCTTGGGCCGACCCACAACAGGCCTTCGCTATTACTAGGATCTGTCGCCAAGAAGAAGACAGAATTCAACCTTTCCCCGCGGGCGTTGCGCTCATCCGGCACTTCCTGAGTAGCAAGTTCGGCCACTTCTCGAACTATTCGCTTGTAAAGGTGATCGCTTGGAGTATCGGCCGAGACTTGAGCTAAAGTCTCAGCTTCGCCTGTAAGCCAAGTGTCGCTGCGCTCCCTGAGACCCTGAGCGACAAGAAAATACACTATGGAGAAAGCAATGGCGGTTCCGAGCGCGAACGCCAGAGTTGTCCAAATCGAAATCCGCCATGCGGCGGTAGCGCGTAGTTCCTTAGGCATATTTGAGAACGTAGCCAACACCACGAATCGTGTGAATCAGTGGTCGCGGCGTGTCATGATCCACTTTGCTGCGCAGACGATAAATATGGACATCCACGACGTTGGTTGCGGGATCAATCCGCATCCGCCAAACGTGGTCCAGAATCATGGTGCGAGTAACCACCCGGCCTTCATTCCGGCACAGATACTCCAGCAGAGCAAACTCCTGCGGGGTCAATTGAAGCAATTGCTCGCCCCTTCGTGCTTCACGACGCACGAGGTCAAGCTGCAAGTCGGCAGCTTGCAAACGCATCGATTCATTCTGCGGAACCGCGGACCTGCGAAGCAGATTTCTCAGCCTCGCCAGCAGCTCCGGCAGCGCGAATGGCTTCGTGAGGTAGTCGTCTCCGCCTTGCTCCAGTCCTTTGACCCGCTCGTCGACGGAACGACGGGCGGACAGGATTAAAACTGGCGCTGAACTTCCTTGGGCGCGGCAGCGGGCAATCAAGTCCAATCCATCCAGGTCTGGAAGTCCAAGATCGATGATGAAGGCATCGTGAATACCTTCCAAGGCCATCGCTTCCCCGGTTCTCGCGGTACTGGCCGCGTCCACCAAATATCCGGCCTCCACCAGTGCTCGTTTCAAGAACTGCTGAATGGATACATCATCTTCTACCAGGAGCAATCGCATAGGAGCTTCCCGACAGTCCAAGACTTTACACCTCCAAGTGGGATGCAGGAAACTCCTTAAGCGCTTGAAACTCCTCTCGATCCAGGCCCAATCCTCTGAAAAGAGCTGCCTGAAATATCCTCCCGTAAGAATCTGGGTGAGGATTCACTTGTCGGCTCACTGCGGACGCCACGTCATGTCCACGCGCACTGGAATTTCGTTCTTGACTGGCATCGTCAGCAGCGACGGAGGGTCGATCTTGAAGTCGGCGAGTGTGGCCGGAATTGTCCCCGTGAGGTGAGTCTCGCCGCCTCGTGTCTCCAGTTTGAAGGGAACTTGCTTGTACTGGGCAGTCTGGCCAGCGAACTGAACCTCCAAATCGGCGTTGATCGTCGCCGATGCCGCGGCCGATTCGGGCAGGCGAGTGCGTACTGTGACTATGGGAAACTCCGCGCCGCGCGTGACCTGCAGCATGTGAAGATCGCGGTTGCTGTCTCCGGAATCAAACGACTTGACGGGTACTGCGATCAAGAACTCGCATTGGCCCGCGTGGCAAACGCCTTTCCCTTTCGCCGCATGGCTCACACCCTCGGTCTGATGCAGGGGGTGCGACACGTGGTAAGTGAGAGTGCTTTCTTGAAGGATCCATTGACCATCGGCTCCAGCAAACGAGGGGAGAGTTACAAGAAAAAAAGCAATCAGTATTTTCTTATTCATAAACTGTGCTTAGAACTTCACCGAAACCGACAGAAGAGCAGCGCCGAACGCTCCGGCCGTAACGATGGCCACCGGGCCATGCGCTTGGGCGATCCCATGGACTCTTTCCCCTTTGTTTTTTTGATCGAAAGCCATAATTCCCAGGATGGGCGTCGCGATCATGCCGGGACCATGGATCCAAGCCATGACCTTGTGAAAACGGATCGGCCCGCGAGTTTCGGTTCCGGGCACCCTGGGCGCGCGGATGGCATAGTAGGCGGTCATGAAGTACAAATCTCCCGTCAGGCCGCCTAGAGCCGTATGCAGATCACGCGAGGCTGTGCTCGTGTTCTTGCCTCCGGCGTTGAGGGAGGTGACGACGGTGGCAATCAACGGAATTGTAGTGATCAAACCCATCCGTTGATGAATCCTCAGCATGTGTGTCCGTTTATCCAGCAACGCTTGCTCCTGGGGGTTTCCCTGAGTCTGCTCCGGAGTAAGGCCAAGATCCGAAAGCGAAGGTGCTGTCGTACTGCTGGACGGCGCGTTCGGTAAATTATCCTGTTGCGCTGGCGTTGGTTTGGTGGTCGGTTCGGCGGCATCCAGCTTCTCGTCCAGAACCGCCGTCTCGGTCCCCCTGACTGTTACGGAGGGAATCTCCAACGTCTTGAAACCTGCTGCCTCAAACTTCAGCCGGTAGTTGCCCGGCGGCAGACCGTCGAACTTATAAGCGCCGTCCGTCGCCGTGGTCGCGCTTCGCGTTTGGTCATTGTCTACACTTGTCGCCGTCACGGTAGCATTCGCAACTGCATTACCAGACGCATCGATAACCCTGCCCGTCAATGTTCCAATTCCAGCCGTTTGAGCCATAAGAAACGGAGCGAACGTAACCGACAAACAAACCAACAAAACGAGGTCAGCGACGCCACTATGCCGCCTCCGAAAGATCTTCCTCAACATCCTTCACCTCACCCTTTCCGATGATGCCATGGCCTCGTGTCGTTAGAGAGCTACGAAAATACCTTATGTCCGCAACATTACCGTGCCTTTTCCGAGAGATGACAATTTGTTCATCTATCAACTATCTACGCATTTCCGGTCCCAACTGCGACTATGATTTCACCAAGATTGCCGCCCGAATCGAGGTGTCCAGGTGAAATGTTGCCGTCAAATAATTCAGGCGGTCCTTCTGATATTCATATGTTCTGCATTGCTCTTGGGCCAAACCCTTAGGTCCAGACCCGCACAACCTACTCAACAACCGTCTAGCTCGATTCCGTTGCCGACACCGGTTAGTTCCATTCCTTTGACAGTTGCGCCAGGTACTCCACTGAAGGTGGCGCTGGATTCGGAGGTGCGGGTTCGCAACGTGGGGCAGGCGATCCATGGCAAAACAGTGGAGCCGGTGTATGCATTCGATAAGCTGCTGATTCCGGCGGGAACGAAGGTTAATGGGAAAGTCTCGGCGATCGACGGTGTACCGGGGAAGACGCGCCTGCTGGATGCGACGGATGGGAATTTCTCTCCGGTGCGTCATGTGCATGTGCAGTTTGATGAGCTCGTGATGGCAGACGGGCGGCATATGGCGCTGCAAACAGTTGCGTCTCCGGCGCCGGATGGAGTTCTGCGGTTTGTCTCGGCAAATGAGAAGGCGGAGAAGAAAAACAAAGTGGAGGATGCGGCGTCGAAAAACGTGAGCGCGACACGGCAGGAGATTCGGCGGCAATGGAACGATTTACAGAAGCAGATCCACGAGCCGGGAAAGATGCACAAGCTGAAACGGATTGCGCTGGCGCAGCTACCGGTACATCCGCAATACATTGAGGCGGGAGCGACCTTCAACGCGGACCTACTGCAGCCGCTGGATTTTGGGACGGAGGCGTTGAAGCCCGAAGCGTTGACTGACATTGGAGCACCACCTCCGAACGGAAGCGTAGTGCGTGCGCGGCTGGTCACACCTCTGAATTCGTCGACGGCAAAGCAAGGAGACCCGGTGGAGGCGCTGATCACGGCGCCGCTGGTGATGTCAGATCATCTGATCCTGCCGGAGGGAAGCGTGATTAAAGGTTGGGTGGTACAGGCGCAGCCCGCGCGGCGGCTGGGACGGAACGGGCAGTTGCGAATCCTGTTCCATCAGGTTGCGCCGCCGAACGGGCTGGAGCAAAAAGTCGAGACAAATCTGGAGGGCGTGGCCGTCGCAAAGGACGAGCACCTGAAGCTGGACGCCGAAGGTGGAGCTCAGGTGACCACGCCGCGAACGCGGTATTTGACGACAGGCATTCAGGTGATGCTCGCAGCTACACAGGCTGCCCCGGATCGCGATGCGGGACAAGGGAATCCGAGCGTGGGAGAAGCGGGAAGCAGCGCGGCCAACGGAGCGTCGGGATTCCGGTTTGTGGGAATGATTGTGGGATTGGCAGCGCATTCGCGCGTAGTGTCGGCGGGATTTGGTTCCTATGGAGCTGCGATATCGATCTATTACCACTTTCTGACGCGAGGACGCGATGTGGTCTATCCGAAAGACATGGCCATGGTGATCGGGCTAGGAAGGCGCGATAAGAAGTCAACGGATGCCGCCGGACCGTCTGCGCGGTGTTCAGCGACCGGATCGAGCGCCTATGAATCCAGTGCAATATGTCGCTGATGCCGATTTAGGCTTTACATCGGTATGGCTGCGCTCTGAAATGGTGCTCTTGGTTCTATTCGGATGCGTTTGTTTGGGATCGGCGGCTGCGCAACGGCGAGCAACCCAATCGATCGTCATAGTTTTGTCAGTCGTCGATGACAAATCCCAGGCCGTTCCCCAGGCGCGGATCGAAATCCGTGCCGAGGGCCAGCTTCTGGCCACCGAATTGACCGATGCTGCTGGGAGGGCGACAGCCACCCTTCAAGGACCGGCCGGCCTACAGCTCACCGTCAGCAAGCAAGGCTACCTTGCGACAAGCACTGTCTTGGAGACAAAAACAAATACCGGGCCTTTGGAAGTCGAAGTTGTTCTGTCGAAGGCCGAGCTGAGTCAACAGAGCGTGGAGGTTCACGGTACGTCTTCAAACCCAGTCGTCGAGGAGTCCAGCAGTCAGGCGACAATAGAGCCGGCACAAGCTCAAGAAACACCGGGCCGGCCGGCGACTCTGGCAGATACATTACCCCTGGTTCCCGGTGTTGTTCGTGCTAGCGACGGCAGTGTGAGAATCGCAGGTTACGGAGAGAATCACAGCGCTCTCCTGGTCAACTCCGTAGACGTAACCGATCCAGCTACGGGTGCGTTCGGGCTGACTGTGCCCATCGACAGTATCCAGACCGTCTCGGTCTCCGAAATGCCTTACCTCGCGCAATATGGAAAGTTCACAGCCGGTGTCGTCACAGCGGAAACGCGCCAGGGAAACCAGAAATGGCACCACGATCTTAACGATCCGCTGCCCGATTTCCGCATCAGACGTGCCCATCTGGAAGGCTTGAAGGATGCGTCACCCCGGCTCGATCTTAGCGGTCCTCTGATCGACCGAAAGCTTTTTTTCTTGCAAGACGATGAATACGCAATCAACAAACGTGAAGTGTATACGCTTCCGTTTCCCTTCAACCAGACCACGTCAACAGCGATCAACTCATTCACGCAGATCGCAGCGATCGTGTCTCCCGACCAGACGCTCACTGCGAGTTTCCATCTGGCTCCGCACCTGCTGACCTATTCGGGATTGGACTACTTCAACCCCCAGCCCGTAACGCCGGATATTAATGTGCGCGAGTCTACTGGCACCATCATCCACCGGTTGGCCATCGGAGATGATCTGCTGCAAAGCACACTGGCCATGACACGTGTCAGCACCGGGATTGATCCGCAAGGCAACTCGGCGATGATCCTCACCCCAATCGGAAATCAGGGCAACTACTTTGGCAAGGAGTCACGCCTGGCCACGAGGGTTCAATGGATTGAAAACTGGCGGCCACGCAACCTGCATTTCATGGGAGAACACAGTGTGCAGATTGGGTCGGTTCTCGCCCATGCCGAAGATGCAGGAGACTTCATTGCCCGGCCGGTCCTGATCGAAGACTCGACCGGTCAACTGGCGAGCCGCATAGATTTCAGCGGCTCAGGATCGTTTGCAGTCAGCGACTTTGAGCCCTCCCTATACGTGCAAGATCACTGGATGCTACATCCCAAGCTCGCACTCGATCTCGGAATGCGTTTGGAAAGTCAGACCATCACGCATACGGTTCGGAGCGCCCCGCGCGCAGGTTTTGCATGGACGCCCGATCGGAGCCAAACGACTGTGATTCGCGGGGGCATCGGAGTTTTCTATGACAATGTGCCCCTCGATACTTATGCGTTCAGCAGTTATCCTCAACAGACTGTCACGATGTACAACAGCGCGGGGGTACTGATCGGCAGCCCGATCCACTACATCAATCTCACGCAGCAGGCCGCGGAGTCAAACTTTCCATTTATTGACAGCGCAAAGAAAAGCGGGAACTTTGCTCCCTATACTGTCGGCTGGAATGTAGAGCTGGACCGCAGCTTTTCGCCCTTCATGACTCTTCGGGTCAAGTATCTACAGGGTCAGGCGCACAACATGCTAACGATTCAACCTGAGGTTGTTCAAAACCAGCATGCATTGGTTCTCGGTTCGACCGGTTTTGCGCAGACTCGGCAATTGGAATTAACCGCCCGCTTTGGCAGCCAGCAGAAACGCCAACTATTCTTTTCTTACGTTCGGCAGTATGCGCGAGGAACAGTCAACGATGCGAACACGTATCTCGGCAACCTGCCGTTCCCGATCATGAACCCAAATTTCGTTGCCAGTTTGCCCAGCGAGATTCCGAATCGCTTTCTGCTGTGGGGGATGTACAGTTTGCCCAAGAAAGTCCGGCTGATGCCGAAGATCGAAGATCGAAGTGGATTTCCTTATCAACCCACAAACTTGTTGCAGCAGTACATTACTTCCATTCCAGGCGCCCAGCCTCGCTTCCCGCGATATTTCTCATTTGATCTTCGAGCCTCGAAGGACATCCAAGTCAATCCCAAACACGCCATTCGTCTGTCCGCAACCGTGATGAACCTGACCAATCATTTTAATGCGCTGGAAATCCACTCGAATGTGGCAGACCCGCAGTACGGACGTTTCTTCGGCAACAACAATCGGAAGGTGCTTTTTGATTTCGACTTTCTCTTTTAAGCACGGATAACGCTGTCCTGTTATTTCACACATAGTCGAACAGTGTCATGAAACCGAAATCCATGTGCAGTTGCTGGTGGCAGTGGAATAGCGTCAGTCCTGGGTTGTCGGCAGTGAAGTCGATCTCGGCCTCCTGGTAGCCGCCCAGCATCACTACATCTTTCAGGATTCCGGATCTGAGCTTTCCCGACAGGCTTGTGAGTTCAAAGCTATGCCGATGAAGATGGATGGGGTGGATATCATCGCTGGCATTGCGCATACGAATGCGGTAGCGCTTTCCTTGTTTCAAGTGAAACGAGGCTGGGATTGGCTGGCCGCTCATTGGATAAGCCTCTCCGTTAATAGTCCAGCGGTTGAACCCGTCTTCGGCGGCATTGTCCTTCACAAAGATCATGTCGAACGTTTCGTCAGGCGGCGCGGCACTAGTATCGGGCTTGGCGAAGAGCCCGTAGTTCCAGCGAGAGGGCGGAGGTGCAATCCATTGCCCCTTGCCCTTGGCACCCGCGTATTCGACGATGACTCCCATGCCGTGGTGACGATCATCATCTGCTAAATCACCCATGATCCATACGCCGGGGTGTTTCATTTCAACAATGGCAGAGACCCGCTCCGCAGTTCCCAGCCAGAGCACCGGAACCGTTGCCGGATTGGGCACCAGATTTCCGTCCAGGGCCACGACGTGGAAGGAGTGACCCGGCAGGGCAAGGCTACGAATTTCGGTGGCACTTCCGTTCAACACGTGGAACAGGACTCGTTCGCCCTGCTTCACGCGTATGGGCTCCCCGTGGTGCAGCATCCGGCCATTGATCGTAAAAGAACCGTAGCCCACTTCATATCCGTGCGGCCTACCCTTCGCGAGGGAAGCCTTCATGGCCGACTCGCCTTGCTCTTTGAGCGCTTTCACTTCAGTCACCGGAGAAAGGAAATCCATTGCCATATCTCCGCCTCGACTGAAAGTCGGCTCGAACTCCTTCAGCACGAGGAAGACCTCGCGGTCATAGTCGCCTGGCTCGTGCCTCGGCTCGATATACACGGGACCAACCTCGCCGCCGTACTGTCCGGCGTAGAGATCCGCTCCGGCTCGATTGTGCGTGTGATAGAAACGAAATCCTGCGGGTCGCGGAGTGAATACAATCCTGCGTTTACCATGTGCGGAGATGAAGGGCGTGCCCTCTTCCGCGGCTCCGTCTACGTCAGACGGCACCATCTGGCCATGCCAATGCAGCTGTTCTGGCGCATCTGTGTCGTTGTGCACGTCCACTGTGATCTGCCGGCCTTCCTTAAAGCGAAGCAGTGGCCCCGGAAATTGCCCGTCGTATGTGGTCGCCGAGATGATCCGGTTGGGCGCGATCTCGATAGGAGACGTTTCGATGTGCAACGTGTAGTCAGGAGAACCGGACTCCGATGAAGCGGCAGGTGAGTCGTTGCTCTGTGTCGAAATGCCCGATTCAGCGACGACAGTGCCGGAGGACAGGAGGACCGCTCCTGCTGATAGCCCCGCTGCTTTTAGAAAGCGGCGCCTGGATTCAGACAATTCGTCCATCGAACCTCCCTGATAATCCTTGTCTCAGCATGCGGCGCACGTCAGCCACCATTTCGGCTGTGCTTGGCAAGCCTTGCATCAAGAGACCAGCTCCCGCCACCGATTGAGATGAGAAAGAGTAAGCAGCAGGACATGGCAAAATCGGTTCGGGCGTCGCTGATCATGTACCAGAAACCTTGGTTTGCGCGAAACAATTCTGGAACCTTTGTAGTCGCAAGCGCGGTCATGATCACAATCAGTAGCGGAATGGACACGAGTCTCGTCCCCAGCCCAAGTAAAAGCAGGAGACCGCAGAGAACCTCGAAAGTGCCGACAAAATGGGCGGTGAAGCACGGATACGAAAACCCGATTCTTGTGAAGCGAACCACTCCCATGTTGGGATCGATGTACTTCAGAATGCCTTGTGTAAAAAAGATCAACCCCACGGCAATCCGAACCAGCAGTACGCTGCGTGGGGCTTCTGTGGGTTTGAGGAGGAACTGGAGAATAGTGTTCATCAAACGGTTACCTCAACACAGCTTTGCGACGATTCATATAACGCCGGTTGCGCGGACTCTGTTTGTGGCCCTACCTCTAGGATTGTAACCAGAAGCAGCTGGATTCGACTTGACAGGCGTCCATATTTCTGCAACTATCGAAATATGTCAAGGGTCCAAAGGAAGACAGTTTCGGATCAGATTCCCAAATATGCGGACATGTTGTCCGCCATGGGAACCGAACCGCGTCTACGAATCATGCAACTGCTGCTTTCCGCGCATCCCGAAGGTCTTGTAGTCGGCGACATCCAGGAGGAGCTGGATATCCCGAATTCGACTCTTTCCCACCACCTCGAAAAGCTCAAGAATGAGGACCTCGTGTGTGTCCAGCGGGAGAGCACCTTTCTGCGGTACACCGCGAATACCGGAGCACTGCAAGAGCTGTTGAGTTTCCTTTATGCCGAGTGCTGCACCCGAAATAAGGCAGTTAAACCAGAAGAGATCGTCCAAATCAGTAGATAGGAGACCGGAAGATGAGCAACGCAGACATCAAGGAAATGGTCAAAGAAAAATACGGGCAGGCAGCCCTGCGGGTAAAAGCCGGTGGCACTTCTTGCTGCGCTAGCAATCCCGTCGGTAGCAGCGGTTGTGGCGATCCGATCACCGTCAACCTTTATGACGCTTCACAGGCAACGCAGATCCCTGAAGAGGCCCTTCTTGCCTCGCTCGGTTGTGGTAACCCCACGGCCTTGGCAAGGCTCAATCCAGGCGAGACTGTACTCGATCTTGGCTCCGGCGGTGGCATCGACGTACTGCTTTCTGCCAGACGGGTCGGCCCGACAGGTAAAGCCTACGGTCTCGACATGACGGATGAAATGCTCGCTCTGGCTAACGAGAACAAGCGGAAATCCGGCATCGACAACGTTGAATTCCTGAAAGGTGAGATTGAGCACATCCCACTGCCCGACAACTCCGTGGACGTTGTCATTTCCAATTGCGTCATCAATCTTTCCGCGGACAAGGACAGAGTATTGAGGGAAGCTTTTCGAGTTCTCAAGCCAGGTGGGCGTTTCGCCGTCTCCGACGTTGTCACTCGTGGGGAAATACTCCCTGAGATCCGCCAAAGCGCGCTTCTTTGGGTTGGCTGCGTCGCCGGCGCGCTCGAAGAGAACGAATACCGCAGCAAGCTGGCTGCCGCCGGATTTGAGCAGATCGATGTTGAGCCTACCCGCATCTACCGGGCAGAAGACGCCCGCGAATTCCTCTGGGGACAAAGCATCGACGTAGATGGGATTGCTCCACAGGTGGATGGAAAATTTATGAGCGCTTTTGTCCGGGCCATCAAACCCAGTGGTGCATAGGCTTGCTGTGGTCCCGGCGTGCTGCAATTGAGACCAGGGGCTTCCAGAGTAATTACGTTGGGTCTTCTGCTCTGACATGGGCCGAACTGATGCCGATCCTCGACAGGGCGTCGTTCCGTTCGTCGAGCCTACCCGCTAGAAACTTTGTGGCACCACGCCGCGAGGGAATCCCGTGTCGCCTTATCTCGTTCGGTCTTCTGACCACGAAATATTAGCCTGAATTCACAGAATCTTAACCCATTGGTAACCGGATTGTAACAGACCGCCACTAGCGTGATCGGGTTGTCTCCGCACGATGTGGGGGCAGGCGTCGGAGAGCACAGCCGAGGCAGCCGTGCGGAGCCACAGGGGGTCTCGATTCGGAATTCAGTTGCTCGAAGGCTGCTTGGGGAGTCGCGCACCGCTCAAGTCATTACAGATCCTTGCCAGCTACCGGGAACGGGGACAAGCCCTGTTTCGCAGGCCCCAGAATAAACAATCAAGGAGTTCAAGGAGAGCATCCATGAAAAGAATTGCCGTAGTTCTCGCCCTGCTAGCCACTTTGTCGGCCACGGGGCTCGCTCAGGAAGGTGCCATTCCGCAAGGCGTTCCGCATCTGGACCACGTTTTCCTCATTATGATGGAAAACCACGGGTACAGCGAAATTCTCCACAACCCGAACGCTCGCTTTATCAACCAGTATGCCAAGTCTGCCAATCTGGCAACAAACTACTTTGCCGTTGCCCACCCCAGCCTGACAAACTACCTAGAGGTTGTGGGTGGGTCGAACTTTGGCATCCACAGCGACAACTCTCCCGATTGGCACAGCACGACGTGCGCGACCAACCTCTCCACGGGGATAGTCAACACCGATAATCCTCCGAGCCCCAACATCTGCCCGATCTCGGGCAGTGGGACGGATGCAGCGACACCGCTTCTGGACTGCACGAACGAGGTCACCGGGCCGCCTTGCGAGATCAACATCAATGGCAAGGTATCTTACCCGGCCGTTCCCACCACGCTTGGCATCACCATCGCCGAGCAATTGGTCGCTGCTGTAAAGACCTGGAAGACCTACCAGGAAAGCCTGCCGATGGGCGGCCCCGACCTGGTGAATTACAGCGACGGAAATTTCACCAACAATACAAATTTCGCCAAGATCAATCCGCAGTTGAATCCACCGCTCACCACCGGCGACATCGTGCAACTCTACGCATCCAAACACAACCCGTTCGTCTATTTCCAGGACATCCAGGAAGGCGGAAATCCGCTCAATAGCTATGCCAATATGGCCGCATTTGATGGGGCTGGTGGCCTTTGGGGCGATCTTGGCTCCGGCAACGTGCCCAATTTCTCCTACATCGTGCCCAACCAGTGCAACGACCAGCATGGACGCGGCAACGGTACCGCTTTCTGCAACTATGATCCCAACGACAACGGCACACAGGCTGGCCTGAACCCGGCCCTCATTATTCTGGGCGACCAGGCGGTGCAAAAACTGGTGACCGCCATCCACAGTTCTCCAGTTTGGACCAAGGGCCACAATGCGATCGTCGTGATTTGGGACGAAAACGACTACGCTGTCCAGCCCATCATCAACAAAATTGTGGTCATTGTGGATACCAACTACGGCATCCACGAGCAGCAGAGCTCACGGTTCTACACTCACTTCTCGTTGCTCAGGTCGATCGAGGGAGGCTTCGGCCTGCCCTGCCTGAACCACGCTTGCGACGCTAGCACGAACATCATTTCCGACCTGTTCGGGGAAAATTAAGGCGTAGCCCATATTGAAGAACCTCGACGGGGCCGGTCTGCTAACCGGCCCTGTTTTCCTTCCTCTTAGACCAGAATCACCTCTATTGGATAGTCACTTTATGAGTTGCGTCGAACTGGCAAGGAGTTCTGAGCTGCATCGGGAAAGTGAAGCCACATACTCCTCAATCGCGCTGTTCCAGTCCTTCAGTTCTGCATCGCTTAGCCGGTCTTTCGTCTGCTCGGTCACCAGCAGACCGGTCTTCTAAATTGCGTATACGGTTTCGGGTGTGATTCCCCCATGGCGAACCATTCCATCCGCCAGTCGCTCCCACACTTCGTTCTTCATTCAGCCGCAGCACGACCGCCGCTCTACCGCATTGGATTGAGGACTAAGTCTGGACAAGACGTGGAATCACTAAGAGGTAACGAACGCGGGTATTGAGTATGTGGAAACCATGCTGAATGCTTCTGGTCCGAGCAAAAGCATTCAGAAGGTTGTTCTCTGAATTCGAGCAGAGTCTTACTTGTCGACGGCATCGAAACGATAACCTGTTCCTCGCACCGTTTTCAGATGAACCGGATTCTCGGGATCACGTTCTATCTTCTCCCGTACGCGACGAACATAAACATCCACCGAGCGCGGGGTCACGTATCCCCCATCGCGCCAGACGGAATCTAGCAGCTGGCCTCGGGTAAAGACGCGACCCATGTGGCGGACGAAATGTTCCAGCATTCGAAACTCGGTTGCCGTAGTGGGGTGGTGCTCTCCCCGAACTCTGAGTGTCATCGCCGAAGGATCGATCTCGATTTCGCCTATGCAAACGGGATTAACCGCAGGAGCGTCGAAACGACGAAGCACGGCCTTGATCCGCGCTACCAGTTCGCGCGGGCTGAAAGGTTTCGAGACATAGTCATCAGCACCTAGATCTAGGCCTAAAATCCGATCGGCCTCGCTGCTCCTAGCTGTGAGAAAAATAACTGGGGTCGCCGCCAATGAAGGCAGGTGGCGAATGGCGCGGCAAAGTTCAAGTCCGTCTTTGCCAGGGACCGCGAGATCGAGAACAAAAAGCGATGGACGTAGCCGTTCCGCTTCCTGGATAACAGCACGACCGTTTGAGAAGGCGGTTGTGGCAAAGCCAGCTGCTTCCAAATGGTGCCGGACCAGACGGGAAATATCGCTGTCATCTTCAACGACAAAAATGTTCTGTTCGGCCATAAGGCGACAAAGACGGCATCGCAATTTCAGAGAGCAGAAAGATTACATTATGCGAGTACGCTTGCAATGGCGCACGATTCCCAGAGACGATGGGGCCCAGCGTTGTGGCTGACCTCACCTCCGAAGTGACTGCGATTGCTGATCTGGTTCATTTCAGCGGCTGACCGTTCGCTGTCAACTGGCTCAGCAGTTCCTGTCCCTGTCTTTGAACAGAGTCCGGGAGCTTCGCGTACGACAGTTCTTCGGCTGAGTCCTGGCCCGTTGAGATCGCAAAGGCAATGAAATCTTTGATCGCCTCCTGCTCGCCCGGATCTGAGCGATCCTTCCGTATCAGAATGAAGGTCAGTCCGGAAATCGGATAAGCATCGGCGGCGGACGCCGGAGGGTCGACAATTGGCGTGCGGACGTCTTTTGCCAGGGCATCACTAAAGGCGCTGATCGCCGCGGCGGTGCTGCCAGGACTCGGTTGCACGAAGTGGCCAGCCTGGTTCTGAATCGAGGCAACCGGCACGCCATTCTCCTTCGCATAATTCAGCTCCAAATAACCGATGGTTCCCGGCGTCTGTTTGACGATGGCAAGCACCCCTTTACTGCCTTCGGCACCCAAGCCAGTCGGCCACGTAACGGACAATCCGTGACCCGATTTCCATGACCAATCGTGACTGACTTTGGCGAGATACGAAGTAAAAATATTAGTCGTGCCGCTGCCGTCCGAGCGATGAACCACAATGACAGGAGCTTTTGGTAGTTTGACTCCTGGGTTGTCCTTCACAATCGATGGATCTTGCCAACTAATGATGTTCCCAAGATACATGTCACTTAAACTCTTGGCGCTGAGTCTGAGCGGAACGCTCAGATTGGGCAGGTTGTAAATAATGCAAACGGGACCCGCAGTGGCAGGGACCTGGATAACAGGGGACATCTCCTTGGCTTGATCGTCACTTAACGGTGCGTCACTGGCACCGAAGCTGAGATATCCTTATCTTCATCTCCTCGATACCCCCTCCACTTCCGATCGGTCGATAGTTGATCTGGATCTTAGGGTGGCTTTGGTGGTAACGGCTAACCCACTTCCCCATAAGCGGGGCAATGAAGGTGCTGCCGGCGGCGCCCAGCGCAGCTGTAGGCGCATTTGGCGATGGAGTAAAGACTTGGTCGGACTCGGAGTCGGACTTGGAACTGCACCCCAGCGCGAGCAATAAGCTAGAAAGGGCAGCCGTGGCTATACAGACGGCTAAAGTTTGGCGTTGGCTGCACATGTTGATTATCCCCTTTGCGATTTAACTAAATCCTAGTGATCCTGTCGGCCCACGCATGATAGAGGCCGAATGTTATAAGCGTGTTAACCAGTAAAGCTCGAAGCGCAAGAAGCATCGTGCTATCACTCCTCCACTCATCTCCTCGCGCGTTGCGTGGCCGGTGGAGGTACCAATTCCTTGTCGATTTTCTGTGCGATCTCATCCCGGACGCGGCGGAAAACAGCCAGTTTCTCCTCGTGCGTGCCCTGCGCAGCCGCGGGGTCGTCGAAACTCCAATACAAAAACTTGTACGTTCGGGGAAATATCGGACAGCGCTCCTTTGCGTTGTCACAAACTGTCACGACGTAGGGGATGTGCTGGCCCAAGAGCGTTACCACGTTCTTCGACTTCTGGTGAGAGATATCGATTCCAATCTCACTCATGGCCTCAACGGCAAGAGGATTCAGTTTTGTCGGCTCAACTCCCGCACTCATGGCTTCGAAGTGGTCTCCCGCGACATGCCGAAGATAACCCTCCGCCATCTGGCTGCGAGCTGAATTTCCAGTGCACAGGAACAGAACCTTGGGTTTCGAAGAACGCATGATATTTGTCACCTCTTAGCGAGATTCCTCTATCATTCTCTGCGCCTTGGCTGCGACTTCCGGTGGCAGGGGCGAATAATAAAGATCGGCCGCATACTTTTGGCCGTCCGTCAGGATCCAGACGAGAAACTCATTGAGCGCCTTCTTTGATTCGGGATTCCTCGCTCGGACGGGCACTAGAATCCACGAGAAGCTTGCAACGGGATAAGCATTTGGTCCGGGAGCGTTGCTGATGGAAACTCTGAGGTCGGACTGTGTCCCGACGGCGGACGCGGCGGCTTCCTTGATGCCGCCAACACTGGCCGTGCTAAACAGACCATTGGGGTTTTGAACACTGCCGAAAGGAATCTTCTTATTTTGAGCGTAGGAAAGCTCAACGTAACCGATGGCTCCTTTCACCTCACGAATCCTTTCCGAAACCCCCTCGTTGCCATTGGCGCCCACACCAACCGGCCACTTGACGCTCATGCCTTTGCCGACCTTGTTTTTCCACTCGTCGCTGACTTTTGACAAATAGTCGGCCCAGATGTACGAGGTGCCGCTGCCGTCCGAACGATGCACCACCGTAATTTCTTGGTTGGGCAGAGCCACTCCCCGGTTCATAGAGGAAATTGCAGGATCATTCCAGTTCTTGATTTTCCCGAGAAAAATATCAGCCAAGACTTGACCTGTGAATCGAAGTTGCGTCTGCACCTCAGGAACGTTGTAAGCATGAACATCCGCACCCAAGACAACCGGGATGTGAATGACGGGAACCTTCGCCTTAGCCAGTTGCGCATCGCTGACCGGGGCATCAGTTCCGCCAAAGTCAATCATCCCCGCCATCGTTAGGGCAATTCCGGCTCCGCTGCCATTGGGCAAGTAATTCACTTGAATTTCCGGATGCTGCTTGTGATATTCCTGCGCCCATTTCGACATGATCGGGGAGACGAACGTTGATCCCGCCCCATTCAGAGTCGTCTGAGCGGATGCCAGTGCCGAAAAGAAAAAGAGAAGTAGCACACATGGCATGCGACGTGGCATCGTATCCTCCAGAGCAAACGTCCCGACGCGATCCGGATCACAGATCTCGACGCGGGTCATGCTATCATATGTCTATACGGTTATGCGAATATAGTAATGGAGAAATTGCCATGATAAAACTTCAAGTCTTTGACCCCGCGATGTGCTGTTCCACCGGTGTTTGTGGGCCTAGTGTTGACCCCGTCCTGCCCAGGTTCTCAGCTGATCTGGAGTGGCTGAAGAGCAAAGGCGTGCAAGTGCAGCGCTACAACCTGGCTCAGGAGGTTGGGGCCTTCACCAGCAATCCGATCGTCAAGACGACGCTAAATAGTGAGGGGACGAAGTGCCTGCCTCTTGTCCTGGTGGAAGGCGTGATCGTCAGCCAAGCCACCTATCCAGCCCGGAAAGTGTTGGCGGGTTTTGTTGGGCTGGACTATGAGCCCGAGCCAGTCGTCACCGAGGAGAATGTTCACTCATCGCTGGTATCGATCGGTGGACCAAGCAAGATCGGCAAACGGTGAACCGTGAAGTCACTCGGAAAACCAACTAGAAATCTTATGTTCACGGGCAAAGGCGGCGTGGGCAAAACCTCAATTGCCTGCGCGACTGCCGTGTTTCTGGTTAAAAACGGCAAGCGCGTCTTGCTGGTCAGTACTGATCCAGCCTCCAATCTCGACGAAGTGCTAGAAACACGACTCAGCATGCGGCCCACTCTCGTGGCGAACGTGAATGGCCTCTATGCCATGAATGTCGATCCTGAGGAGGCCGCTCGGCAGTATCGGGAGAAAGTAGTCGGGCCATACCGCGAGCTCCTTCCCGAATCGGCAGTGAAGAGCATTGAGGAACAGCTATCGGGTGCATGCACAGTAGAAATCGCTGCCTTCGACGAGTTTGCCAAGTTGCTAGGCGACGCAAACGCAACGGAGGAGTTTGACCACGTAATCTTCGATACTGCTCCCACCGGGCATACGCTTCGCCTTCTGCGGTTGCCCGCAGCGTGGTCAGGATTCATCGATGCGAACGTTGGCGGAACGTCGTGCCTCGGACCGCTCGCGGGTCTGCAGGCGCAGCGCGAACTCTATGAAAAAACCCTGCAGGCGTTGTCGGACGCAACGACAACCACCATCTTTCTTGTCAGCCGTCCGGAACATTCGGCTTTGGCAGAGGCGGACCGGACCCGCAATGAACTTGATGTGCTTGGCTTAAAGAATCAGAAGTTGATCCTGAACGGCATTTTTCAGGCCTCGACGAAGGACGACTCAGTCGCGGTTGCTCTGGAGAAGAGAGGACGCGAGGCACTTGCAGACATGCCGAATGGTCTGGAGGGGCTTGCCAGAATCGAAGTGCCGTTGGTCGCGCAGTCGCTTATCGGAGCCGCCGCACTACGCCAGTTTGGGGAAGGCCGTTTTGATGCGGGAAATGCTGTGCTCCGCCCGCAAGCTGAAGTGAATCTTCCGCCGTCGCTTGCCGCCTTGGTGCCCGATCTGATCGCACGGGGCAAAGGCGTCATCATGACGATGGGCAAGGGTGGCGTGGGAAAGACCACGGTCGCTGCTGCGTTAGCTGTGGAACTCGCCAGCTCCAGGCACAGCGTCCATCTGACCACCACCGATCCCGCTGCCCACCTGGAGCTGGCTTTGACAGCAGACATACCGGGTCTTCGTGTTTCACGTATCGACCCGGTTTCTGAAACACGCGCCTACACGGAAGAAGTGATGGCGGAATCCGGGCGAGATCTCGACGAAAAAGGCCGCGCATTGCTCGAAGAGGATCTCCGCTCCCCTTGCACGGAGGAGATTGCGGTATTTCGTGCCTTTTCGCGCTGCGTGGACGAAGGGAACCATGGTTTCGTGGTGATAGACACTGCCCCGACAGGACATACTTTACTGCTGCTCGACGCGGCTGAATCCTTTCACCGCGATGTTGCCCGCAATCTCAGCTACATTCCAGACAGCGTCCGCAGGTTGCTGCCCCAATTGCGGGACCCCGATTTTACGCGGATTGTCATTGTGACCTTGCCTGAAGCCACACCCGTACACGAGGCGGCGCGGCTTCAAGACGACCTGAATCGGGCGGGCATCACGCCCTACGCGTGGGTTATAAACCAGAGCTTCTGTGCGACCGGAACGCATGACCCTGTTCTGGCTGAACGAGGGGCCTTGGAAATGCGCTACATTTCTGAAGTGCGGGACAAACTCGCGCAAAGGCTGGCCCTGATTCCGTGGCAGTCCGAGCCGCCTGTCGGAGCCGAGGGGCTGCAGCAGCTCTTCAAGGAGACAGTAACCAAATGAATCAGAGGTTTGACGCATGAAGGAACTCGAACAATACTTCAAGGCTTTAGCGGATGCGAACAGGTTGCGCATACTGAACCTGCTGCTCCACGGTGAACTGTGCGTTTGTGATATCCAGTTTGTTCTGGAGGCAGCGCAGCCGACGGTGTCGCGACATCTCGCGTACTTGAAGAACTCGGGGCTCGTGCTCGATCGGCGAGATGGCCTCCGCATCTTCTATCGGCTGGCCGAAGCGAAACAGGGCGCAAAGAAGAAGCTTTTCGAGTTTCTGCGGGACGCCTACAAGAGCGAAGGACAGCTACAGGACGACACCCGCCGGTTAAGAGAGGCCATTCAAGAAGGTTCGTGCACCGTAAGCGAGTGGAAGCCATATGCAGCAGTGGGTGCGGGAAAGCCGATGCCGGGTCACAGGAGCTAGCACGTAAGGGATCCACGAATGGCAGCAACGATCCAAACTCTCCCCAAGAATAAGGAACCCAAACGGCTAAATGTATTCGAGCGCTACCTGACCGTATGGGTCGGACTCTGCATGATCGCCGGCCTCGCAATCGGAAAGGGGGCTCCCTCCGTCGTCGATGCACTGCGCAGGATGGAATTCGGGAAGGGTAGCCAGGTTAACCTGCCTATCGCCGTGCTCATCTGGCTGATGATCATCCCGATGATGATGAAAGTGGACTTCACTTCCATTCTGAGCGTTCACCAGCGACCACGGGGGTTGCTGGTCACGTTGTTCGTGAATTGGCTGGTCAAGCCGTTCTCAATGGCGCTGATCTCTTGGGTTTTCTTCCGGCACGTGTTCAACGCCTGGATCTCACCCGCTCTGGCTGATCAGTACATCGCGGGAACAATCATCCTGGCAGCAGCGCCCTGCACAGCGATGGTGTTTGTGTGGAGCTACCTGACGGATGGCGATCCCGCGTACACCCTTGTCCAGGTTTCTGTGAATGACCTGATCATGCTGCTTCTCTTTGCGCCCATCGTCCGGTTCCTGGTCAGAGGAGCATCGTCGTTGTCGGTCCCATTCACTGTCCTGCTCTATTCCGTGATCGCATTCATCGTAATTCCTCTCACGATTGGGGTCTTGGTGCGTGCTTGGATGACCCGCCAACACGGTAAACAGTGGTTTGAGCAAGTGTTTCTCCCCAAGTTCAGCCCCGTGACCATCCTCGCTCTGCTGGCTACGCTCGTGTTCATATTTGCGTTTCAGGCGGACAACATTACGGGCCGTTACATTCACGTCTTTTTGATCGCAATTCCCATATTGATTCAGGTCTACTTCAACTCCACTCTGGCCTATGGGCTCATGCGCCTCCTCAAAGTTCCGCACTCAGTCGCAGCACCGGGTGCCCTCATCGGTGCGAGCAATTTCTTTGAACTCGCAGTGGCAACTGCCATTGCGCTGTTCGGGCCTGGTTCCGGGGCGGCACTTGCCACGGTGGTCGGTGTGTTAGTCGAGGTTCCAGTAATGCTCTCGGTATGTGGAGTCTGCAACCGGACACGGCACTGGTTCCCGACTGAAGCCGAGGCGGAGGCGTAATGGCGAAACAACGTGTGTTATTCCTGTGTACCGGCAACTCAGCTCGTAGTCAGATGGCGGAGGGGCTTTTACGACACTTCGCTGGAGACCGCTTCGAAGTATTCAGCGCTGGGACACGTCCGACCGGTCTCAACCCGAATGCCGTGACTGCAATGTCCGAGATCGGCATTAGCGTTGCCGGGAGCCGCTCGAAGTCGGTAGATGAGTTTGCCGGGCAACGATTCGATTATGTCTTCACAGTCTGTGACAATGCGAAAGAATCGTGCCCTGTATTTCCGGGTGGCGCAAAAAAGTTGCATCAGAGCTTCGAGGACCCGGCGGCTGCCCCAGCTGATAGGCAACTCGGCGTCTTTCGGGAAGTCAGGAATCAAATTGCTGAGCGATTACGTAAGTTTGTTCGCGAGGAGTCCTAGGTCGGTCAGTAGTTGCCCGCGCTGCGAACACGTGTGCCTGCTCGATACCTCCCCAGTAGTTAGGACATCAGGGACGCCCCTTCACTCTGAGCTCTAAGCCGGGGGCAGGTTCCCCCAGTCATGAAACATATAGAGTCCTTTCGGAGAACCTCGCTTTGGTTAAAAACACCTTGACTCTGTAATGCATTCGAGGGTTGATACTTCTCATAGTGCAAAACAGCGGTTCCAAAGCTCTTCGTTGCGGGGGCCTGGCCAAGGCGGCGGGGGTAAGTCCAGACACGATTCGACACTATGAAAGGATCGGCGTTCTCCCACGAGCTTCGCGAACTGAGTCTGGTTACCGCGTTTATCCCGCGACCGCCGTGGAGAGAGTGCTTGTGGTGCAAAGGGCGCTTCGGATCGGATTCACTCTGGCAGAGTTAGCCGAAGTCCTGAAAGCGCGTGATGCCGGTGGCGTTCCTTGCCGCCGGGTGTACGAGCTTGCCCAAGACAAGCTCAAGGGTATCGGAGCAGACATCAAGGCCCTAAAGCGCACGGAACATTATCTCAAGAAGGTGTTGTCCGATTGGGAAAAGCGCATTCAGAGTGCGGGTCCAGGGCAGAAATCGCATTTGCTGCACTCGCTCAGTGACTCAGCAAAGAACTCTGCTCTGGTAAATAAATTTAGGAGGAAGAAGAAACCGTGAAGACGATAGTCGCATTTCTTCTATTCGGCGGACTGCAGCTGGTAGCACAAGACATGCAGTCTTGCCCCATGCACAAAGATCACATGAAAGAGGCGGCGCAGCATCAGGCCGATGTGGAAAAGCACGGCGATGAGGCGATGGGATTCCCGCATGACAAGACCACTCATCATTTTCATCTGTACTCAGACGGCGGGGCCATCGAAGTGACCGTCAACGACAGCAAGGATTTCCAGAATATGCAGGCAACACGCTCTCATCTGACGCACATTGTGACGATGTTCTCCAACGGAGAATTCTCCATTCCCATGTTCGTCCATGACCAAGTGCCGCCCGGCGTGCCTGTGATGAAAGAAAAACATGCTGAGATCTCATACACCTTCGAAGAGTTGCCGGCAGGTGGCAGGGTGCGGATTAAGACGACAAATCCCAACGCGCTGAGAGCAATTCACGACTTTCTTCGTTTTCAGATCGCGGACCACCACACCGGGGACACAGCCGATATGAGCTCTTTGTAGAATGCACGCGCGAATCGATTTATCGTTAGTGCAGAGGCAAGAGCAGCTTGACGGCCAGGCCCAGTACTGCCGCAATGAATATCCGCCGCAGCCAGACTGTGCTCAAGAGGAGGGCGATGCGTCCTCCCAGCAGCGCACCCAGAAACATGGAAACGCCAAGGATGAGGCCGAGCTTCAAATCCACAACGCCTCGCCAGACAAACACCAGCGTCGCAACCCCTGAAGAAAACACGTTGATCACCTTCGTGGTAGCCACGCCTTGCAGAAAGGTCATACCGAAAAGCACCACAAAAGAGGCGGTGAGCATAGTGACGTAACCACCGCTGAAAAAGCCGCCGTAGATCGCCAGAACGAATGTGGCAGCATAGCCAGCAACTACTCCAACCTGTGATGCGGGGGCATCGTGACTGGCCTGTCCCAAGTTCTTATTCCGGAGGGAGAAGACGGCCACGCCAATCATCGCCACGGCGATCGTAATCTACAAGGCCTTAAGCGGCACCTTAAGCAACAGCAATGCACCCAAGCCAGATCCAACGATTGTGAGAAAGATCGAGGGCAGCAAACGGCTGCGGCTTAGGACGCCTTTCCCCATGAACGGCAAGGAGCTGCCCACGCTCATGAAAGTCAAAGCCAGCATGTTGGTTGCAACCGCGACATGGGCTTCAATGCCCAGAGCGATCATCACGGGAACGGTGATGAGAGATGTACTGCTGGTCACGACGCTGATTACGCTCGTGAAGAACAACACTGCGATTAAGGTAGAAAGTTTAGCCCCAAACACGAGCGCCATTGTACGAAACTTTAAGTAGTCCGTAAGCTATTGATAATAAATGAGATATTGGTGGAGGCGACGGGAGTCGAACCCGCGTCCGAAAATGTTACTGGTCAAGAGACTACATGCTTATTCGCGTTCATGCCCCAGTCATTAGGCGTTGCCGCCCTGCCCGGGACGTTCGCGGCCCACGCTCAGAACG
>Ga0187874_10001135_pt1 | contig 26429 bp, 20 predicted proteins | sample June2016WEW_16_1_3_FD_132993 | JGI IMG/M metagenome (GOLD analysis project Ga0187874, IMG submission 132993) | Peatland microbial communities from SPRUCE experiment site at the Marcell Experimental Forest, Minnesota, USA - June2016WEW_16_150 | ecosystem: Environmental > Terrestrial > Soil >... | reverse complement strand
GGGAACCAGGAGATGTAGGCGAAGCTGTAGCCTTCTTGGTTTCCGACAGAGCAAAGTACATTACAGGCGCAATATTGCCCGTAGACGGCGGACTCAACATAGCGCTGTAATGAGGCCCTGGCAGCCGGATGGGCCCGGGGAAAATTCAATCCCTATGAAATGTTCTGAGACAGGCTGCACAAACTGCTTGCATTCAATCCGGAGTGGAGTCCGGGCTAATCAACATCTTTGTGGGTGCCTCTGCCGCCGATATCAGGCTAAAGGCATCGGCCCAGGCAGGACCCTGAACTTGAATCAAATTGTACTGAGAAGATGGCGGTAGCTCTCAGGATGCTGCTGAAGGTATTCCGCCAGAGATTGGGCTGGGTGTCCGGTCAGTTCCGGAACGGTATTGCTGACATCAGCCAAGTCACCCATCGCAATTTGCAGGAAATGGGTGACAAAGACATCCACCTCGTAATCATCAAGGCCATTTCCGGTTAGCATCCGACGTTCGGCTTCGTATTTTTCCAATCGGCTGGTCGAGCGGGTAGTCTTAGCCTCCTGAGGAGTTTGGGCTTGATAGGCAATCCTTCGTCCCACGGCAGCTGACAGACGTTCAGCTGTTTCGGCCATTGTGATCGCTTCCGGACCCGTCACATCGTAGGTGCGTCCTTCATGCCCGGTGTTTGTTAGTATGGCTACTGCCACGTCAGCAATATCGTCTCGGGTGACCCATGCGACGCGTCCTTCGCCGGCTGGGGCCCGGATCACATCATCCGACGAGACGTTTTGTGGCACGTTATCGGTATACAGGTTGGCCCGCAGGAAAGTAAAGGGCGCTCCCAAAGCTCGGATGTGCTTCTCGGTATGAAAATGGTCAGGGGCCAGGATGAAGGTGGCGTCAGGAGCGGCATTCATCACCGAGAGGTAGACTATATGTTTCACGCCGGCGGCCGCCGCGGCATCCACAGCACTAAACTGTTGCTGCAAACGATCGTATGGAGGAGGAGGCGTGTGGTTTTTGGCGCTGATCTGAGCCACACCAAACCGGTCGCGGGCAGAAACCAGGAACAAGGTCCCGATGCCAGCCAGGGCTCGGCTCATTCCGGCGGCATCACCGTAGGAGGAAGCCTGGACGATCTCGGCCCTCGGCAGACGCAGCGCCCGGGCAGGATCGCGCACGATCAGACGCTGCGCCAATCCAAGACCTGACAGGCGGGCTGCCACCCTGCCTCCCACTTCCCCCGTGGCTCCGGTAACCGCTATCACTGCTGGACTCTTTCAAGGGCTTATTACTACACGATAGATATCAGACGGCTTATTATTTTAGTTGTGTGCGTCAAGTTCTGCAATGGTCTCCTTGGCTGGTCAGCGATAGCCCGCTACATTGAGTTCACGAGGGCGAGGGTGCTTTTTTTCGAACATATTTCATTTCTGCTTCCATCGGCGCCACTGATGGCTGTAACTTGAGACCGACTTCAATCGAAACCTTGTCTGGGATGCATGTGATTATATACGCTCTCCGTATTTCCATCATTACATACCATGGCGATTGTGAAGTGCTTTTTGGTTGCAGATAACCTGAGGTCATAGGATAAACTCCCTTCATCAACGAAGGGCAAGCTTCCGTCTCAATGGTGTGGGCGACCCCGCCCATTGCCAAGGCACGCTGCGCGTCCTGTTATGCCCAAATGGAGGAACAAGATGACCAACTGGCACGATTTCTTTCAAAGGCAAGGCACGGCGCCATCCTGGCCATACGCAGTCGATTATGAGAAAGAGTACGAAATCGATACGGATGTCTTGGTCATTGGCGGAGGCATAGCCGGATGCTGGGCCGCAATCAGTGCCGCCAGAAAAGGCGTCAGGGTGGCGCTGGTGGAGAAAGGCGACACCATTCGAAGCGGCTCCGGAGGGCCGGGCTGCGATCACTGGTGCCAGTGCCCAGCCAATCCACATTCCAAAGTCGACCCCGATGAGTGGGCTAGAGTTTTAGCCCGGCATCCAGGGACCATGTCAGAGCTGCCTAAAGGCACTCCCAGGTGCTCCTATGGAAACGGCATCGGAGCGCAGATTACATGCCGGGAAAACTATGACACACTCCTCGAACTGGAACAGATGGGTGGTCAAATCAGGGATATCAATGATGAGTATGTTGGGGCCGAGGGCAGGTACGACGACACCAAGTTCATGTCTTCACCCCGCACCAGCCCAAACCACGAAACCGAACTTGTTTTGCGCGTCTGGGGAGTAACGTTCAAACCTGCTCTGAAAAAAGAATGTCAGAGGCTGGGGGTCCGTATTTTCGATCGCGTTATGGTGACCAGTCTCTTGACTGAGGGAGGCATCCAGGGAGCGCGGGTTATCGGTGCCACGGGATTTAACAACCGCACCGGTGAGTTCATGATTTTCAAGTCGAAAGCTGCCGTGCTTGCCACCGCAGGCGATTTTTACATGTGGATGCTGAATACGGAGCACGCAGGTTGCAGGCAATTCCGCTCCCGCTGTGCAACCGGCGATGGATATGCAATAGCCTGGAAAGCAGGCGCAGAGCTTGTTTTGATGGAGCAGACAATACCGCTGATGCTGGGCACGGGGTACAAGCATAACTGGTACGGCGGAGCCGGCGATGCCAGCTATGAAAATCTTCAAATTGTCGATGCAAACGGAAAGAAGCTGCCCTGGCCTGCACAGGGCTGGCAGGATGGCGGCGCAATGGGCCCGCCACCGGAAGTGCGTAACTCCATCCGTAAGGGAATCTTCAAAGGCGAATGGGCCCTGCCTTTCTACGGCGATTTTCCTGCAATGCCGGATATCGAGCGCAGGGCAACCTGGGATCTCATGCTGGGGCAGGAATCAACCACCAAAATCATCACCAGCACTTACGAAAGGGCCGGATTCGACCCCCAAAAACACCTGCTCCAAAATTATGCTTTCATAGAAGGAGAAACCCACTCTCAGTGGCGAACGCCCAGAGGTAGCGGACCTGTGATTGACTGGAATTTGAAGTCGACTCTGGATGGATTATACGCCGCCGGGGAGCAGTTGTTTTCTCACGGCGATCACAGCTTCGCAGCTTCGACCGGAAGATATGCCGGGCGAAAGGCTGCCGATTACTCGAGGGAGGTCAATGAATCCAGAATATCCAAAGAGCAGATCGCCCGGGAAAAAGCGCGCATCTATGCCCCGATTAAACGTACCAACGGCATTGAATGGAAGGAGCTGAATGCCGGGATTGCCAGGACGATGCAGTATTACTGCAGTGAATTCAAAACCGAATCGCTCCTTAACTTGGGACTGGAGACCCTGAAGGAAATTGAACAGGAGTTTGTGCCAAGACTGTACGCTCTTGACCCGCACAAGCTGATGCGCAGCATCGAAGACCTGAGCATGTTGGCTCATGCCCAGATGATTCTGAGCGCCTCCCTGGCACGGAAGGCCAGCAGCGCACCGCTCAATTTCCACAGAATCGATTACCCTGAGTTGGATCCGCCCGAATGGAATAAATATGTGACTATCAAGCTGGAGAACGGCAAGGTCAAATCCGGCGAATTGCCTTTGAATTATTGGGGCGATATGAAAGCCAATTACGAGGCTCACAACAAGGACTACACTGGAGTTTATAAGGGAAAATAGGAAGGCTGCGATGGCTCAGATAAAGATAAGCGCTTTGCCCAACATCACGACTCCGAACACGCCGGTAATTTTCAATCCTGAATTCTGCGTCGGATGCAATACGTGTGTGAATGTATGCCAGGTGGACGTGTTTATTCCCAATCCCGACAAGGGCAGCCCGCCAATCATTTTGCATCCCGATGAGTGCTGGTACTGCGGCTGCTGTGTTATTGACTGCCAGCATCCAGGAGCTATTTCTTTCAACTGGCCGCTGCAACAGAGAGGCTCGTGGAAAGACAAAATTACCGGCAAGGTTATGCGGGACACCGTTTAGGTTTCCCATTCCCTATCGTAACCTTTGCTGCAAGATGTTTTAGTACCGGCCATGCTCTTTAAACAGAGCGTCCTAAATAAATGCGCATGTCGCTTGAGGCCCGAAGGGCCGCTAATGTGACGAAAGTGAGCGCCGAAGGTGCGGCACGTGAAGCGCCAATGGTGTCGCGCCTTCAGCGCTCTATCGCTTCGTAAGCCTATCCCGGCCTGACGGCCGGGCCTATTGCCTTTCGGCCCTTCGGGCCTTACTGCCATATGAGCATTCATTTGTGTCGCTCTGTATAATTGATTGCAACATAGCCTGCATGGCTTCAATTCGTGCTTTGTCCGGCATTTTTGTGACAATGATCAAGCCACCGTTTTTTCCGCATTTATCGATTTCGGTTCGGGATGTCATTGCCAGATCACCTCGTACGATTATTGCTCGAAACCAATGGCCTCTGTGGGATAGGCTTTGTTTTGATCCGAATCTTTATACGATCACGCCCGCGCGGATTCTGGCGATTTCCAGACCCTCCGGATCCAACTCCATCTGCAATAACAGAATGCGTGAACTGTGATGCAGTTTAACGGGCACTTTGCTCCGTGCGCCCGGCGAAACCAGAATGCGATCATATTGCGAGTCGTTCAGCAAGTTTCTGAAATCTGCCACTTCGTCGACTGACATCCAGGAGATGTTTGCATCTTTGCATTTCATCCATTTGTGCAACTGCTCAACAATGAAGCGAGCGCTTGAAATGGCATGATTCGGAAGAAGAACGAGTATAGAAGACGATTTTGTCTTTTCCAGCGCCTTGATCGTTTGTTCCGTGTAGCAAATCTCGATGGGAATAATGTCAATTTTCCTCCCCCGAGGTATGCGTCGAATACTATCGGCAATAAGATGGTTGACGAGTACCTTTCGGAGTTTGCTACGACGATTAAGAGCAAGTTTGAATTCGTCTGCCGACAGGCCCACTACCGAAGCGTGCCAGAAGCGAGACACTTGTTCAGCCCTTCGAAGGGCTGTTTCTTTATCCGGATCAACATAAGCAATAAACGGAGACCGATGCTCGTCTTCCTGCGCACTCCGGCTGAGATACCTGGAAAATGCGATTGGGGATACTCCTATTCCTCGGATCCGCTTGATTATGTCCTTGGACAATTCCTGACATTTTATATTTATAGAGTCCGGAGCCGCAGCGGATACGGCAACTACGGTCCTCTTGCCAGGAGCGGGAGAAAGCAGGCCGGAGTGACGCAAGGCCAGATATGCCCGGTGAATTTGGCCTCGATTAATGCCTGTCTGCTTTTCCACTTCGCGAATCGGCGGTAGAACATCTCCTCTTTTGAGCACTCCCATAGCAATTGAAAGCTTGATCTGCTCCTGAATCTGTTTGATGGCGGGGACGGGGCTGTTTTTTTCGATCTGAAATTCCATAACATTCATAAAAGAATCAAATGCGGGTGGTCTGCGTAACACAAGACTTTTGCACAAACCCCTCTATCCGGCAGTGCATACGCACCACGGATGCAATTCTCCACCGCAACTAACGGGGGTCATAATTGTTACGCGCATGCTGGCACAAACCAATCTGGAAAGTCAATCCATGGCGGCCGCAGAGGCCTCAGACTCCCCCTGCTTCTCTCTTGAAATGCGAGCCATTGTTGCCGAAAGCATTTTAGCATATGTCATATATTTGTGACATGTTGTCATAGGAGTATGACATAATGCCCGATAACCATTTTTTTGTGCACATGCCGGCCTGCATGTACCAACGTGAAACTTTTGTTATGGAAGAGACATAAATTCCGCATCGGCGATTTTTAAAAAGCAAATATGAATGGTGGGAATCGCAGGACCGAACATGTACAGAAGACAGCACGAGGAGAAACCAAATGAGTTCTAGCACAGGCAAAAAGAACCAAACTCGCAGGGCGTTTTTTAGCGATGTAACAGCCTCCACCGCCCTGGCCGCAGTGGCAATGGCCCAATTAGGCCCGCCGACGGCGGCAATGGCGCAAGAGAAAAAGGAGCCCCTGGATAGTTTGAGGGCGCCCTCAAACCTTCCACCCTGGCCTAAAGGAATTGCCGGCAACAAATACGACCATCTGTTCTGCACCAGGATGAAAGAGAAACCGCTGACGGACACGATACTCTCTCCTACGATCAGTTTCCGCGGCAACAGTGACCTCCCGGGCGCCGGAATCAACATGGGCTTCCGCTATTATGTCAAACCGTTCAAAATGGAGTTGCAATCGCACCACCACGATGTCGACGAATATCTCTTTTTCCTGGGCGCCCAACTGCCGGATCTGACGGCCAACTTCGATGCGGAAATCGAAATATTCCTGGGGCCGGAGTACGAAAGGCACATCATCACCAAGCCCTGTATTCTGTACATTCCCAGAGGGTTCGAGCACAATCCGATGGATATAAAGAGGGTAGGCAAACCGTTGCTGTTCATGCCGCTGCTTCTGTCGCCCTATTTCAACGGGTACTACCAGACGGGTTACATGCAGATGATTGGGCATGAGAAAATCGATTAGAGTTATTTGGAGGCAAACATGAGGAAGAGTCTTATCGCAGGAATCTTTGTAGTGGCTGTGCTTTCGATCGCTCCTTTCGCGCTCTCGCAGATACAGAATGTAAAGTCGGCTGGCGGCCAATTGCAGGGTGTTGTTGCCGATGGGGTGGCTTCGTTTAAGGGTATTCCATTCGCAGCGCCTCCAGTGGGCGATCTGCGGTGGGCGGCTCCGCAGCCTGCGAAGGGCTGGACTGGTATTAAAAAGGCGGATGCTTATTCTCCCGGTTGCATGCAGGATCCAGGAATGTCCAAAATGATGGGATCTTCGCCGAATGTTAGTGAGGATTGTTTATACCTGAATGTTTGGACGGCGGCGAAAACTGCCGCTGAAAAACGGCCGGTGATGGTGTGGATTCATGGCGGCGCATTCGTTGGCGGTATGACCGGCACACCAATGTTCGATGGAACGAAATTCGCCCAAAAAGGTGTGGTGCTGGTAAGCATCGCTTATCGGCTTGGTGTTTTCGGGTTCATGGCGCACCCGGAACTCAGTCGTGAAAGCGGCAAGGGATCGGGTACGTATGGAATTCAGGACATGATCGCCGGGCTCCAATGGGTAAAGAACAATATTGCGCAATTCGGGGGCGATCCTTCGCGTGTAACGATTTTCGGCGAATCTGCGGGAGGGATCGCAGTCGGCATGCTTTCTGCCGCCCCGGGAGCCAAGGGTCTTTTTCAACGCGCAATTTCCGAAAGCGGCGGCTCCTTTGCGCCGCCACGGATCGCGAACGAAGCAGGCGAGAATGTTGCGACACTGAAATTGGCGGAATCGAACGGCGAAGCCTTTCTGAAGAAACTCGGCGCCGCCGATATTAAGGCCGCGCGAGCGTTGCCCGCCGAGCAGATTCAGAAAGCCCTTGGAGGTGGAATGGGAGGCGGCAGCAGTTTTTGGCCAGTGGCCGATGGAAATGTTTTGCCGGGAGATCCATACGAACTGTATGAAAAAGGCCGATTCAACGATACCCCCGTCCTGATCGGCACCAATTCCAATGAAGGCGGACTGTTCATGCGCGGGCCCACTGCGGTGGCCTCATTCGAGAAGCAGATTCGATCGGGCTACGGGGAGCGGGCCGACGTTATCTTGAGCGCCTACTCGCATTCAACAGATGCAGAGGCGGCCCGGGCGTCAGCAGATGTTTTCCGGGAATCTGCCTTTGCGTGGCCCACGTGGGCCTGGGCACGGATGCAATCGCAGAAAGGCAAAGGGAAGGCGTTCGTGTACTACTTCGACCATCGCACGCCCGCTTCGCCGGACGGCGCGAATCATGGGGCAGAGGTTTCTTTTGTATTCGGAAATTTCGGCGGCCCCGGCGGCGGCGCACCCAGTCCGGAGGATCTTGCCCTCTCCAACCTGATTCGCTCCTACTGGATCAATTTTGCCAGAACGGGAGATCCGAACGGATCCGGTCTGCCGCAGTGGCCTGTCTTTACCGAGAAGGACCAGAAAGTGATGTTCTTTGATACGGCTGCAAGCGCCAAGCCAATACCGAACCTGGAAAAGCTGAAGGCGTACGACAGCTATTATTCATGGCGCAGAGAACAGGCGAAGAAATGAATTTACGATTGACGATTTGCGATTGACGATTGAAAAACGCGAAAGCAGAAGTAGTGTTTTTCAATCGTCAACCGTCAATCGTAAATCGTCAATCTATTTTGACCTGCAACGATCAAAGAAATTGAATATGCTCGGCAATACCAGCGATACCATGCCGCCGTGATCGGCATTCACTTCCATGTACTCTATTCTAAAGCCGCGCTCTTTCATCCAAGCCAGCATGGCCTTGCTTCCGACAAGAGATGGTGTGGCCCCTGTTCCTTCCGTCATGAAGACAGGCATTTTCCGTATGTTGTCCCACGGATAATTAGATTCGTCTACAAATGGACCCGACATGGGCGCAATGGCAGCCCAGTACTGAGCATACTTGGCTCCGAGATACCACGTGCCGCCGCTTCCCATGGAATGCCCGGTCAGGAACATTGAGGAGCGGTCCACAGGATATTCGTCGAGCACAATCTCGAGCACATTGATGACATCTTTCTCGCTGAACTCCAAAGTTCGTTCCTGTTCCGCGCTCACAGCAGCTCGCTGTTTCGCCGCGATTTCCGGATTCCCAAAGACTGCCGGAAGACGCAGGGGTGTTCCATAAGCGCCCATGCGAGTGTATCCCAATGGCGATACCAAAATGTATCCATGTTGCTCGGCCAAACGAATCAGCTGTTTGTCGTTAAGATCCACATACATGTTTTCATCCGCCCCGGCGCCGTGCAGGATTACAACTAATGGCAGCCGGGACTTACCGTCCCACGAGGTCGGGACGTACAAGCGGTAGGGCACGTCGGCATTTGCCGCAGGGAAATGATATTTCCGGTGGAGATCACCTTTGGCGCGCCACTGGGGATCGCCGGGAGAGGCCACACTCTTTGCCAGCGCCTGGGATTCGCGGATCTGTTCCTGGGCAATGATGGCACAGCCGTATTTTATCGTTGAGGGCGTCTGCGCCCACAGCAGCGTTGACAGGAAGCCAGCAACGAAAAGCATACCTGCCAGCAACACCTTTTTCCGGGAAGAAGATTTACTCGTCATCACTAGTGTCCCCTTTCAATTTCCTAACCTGATTCGTGCTCGCGGGCTTCAGTGCAAAAATATCCGCAAAACTTGAATGCAATTAAGTCCATGTTCTCGATGACTGAGCAACTATTCCCTTCGATTAAGCCGCCGCTGCCCGCCGTACCTGGTTTTTTTCACTGTGGCGCTTAAGGAGCAGCAGTTCGATGAAGGTCAGCAGCGCTATGCCCGCCATCATGTACCACCCTGCGTTGAATCCTTTCGTCCGATCGCGCAGCACACCTAGCATTTGAGGGCCAATGTAGCCGCAGATTCCGGCTCCCAGGCTCAACACCCCCATTACATTTCCTGTTTCGCGCCCGCTCAGCACACTTCCGGCGAGCCCATAAGCCTGATTCGTTGCGGTAAATCCTGCTGCCAGCACCACTATAGTAGCGATTCGGAATACCAGTTCATTCTTGCTGGTTATGGCGAGTGATGCCGGAATCAAAAGCAGCACGAGCGAGCTCAGGACAATCCATTTGTTGTAATGATCCATCAGGTAACCAAAAAGAAGGTTCAGGAAAATTGCACACATGTAACCTGTGCTGATCACAAAGGACGATCCAACGGCATCCATTTTGAAGACCGTAGTTGCGGCAGCGGGGACAAAAAATGTCACACTGTAGGAAGCCATCCCGACCATGCCCACAAACAAAGCAAGCGCCCATACGATCGGAGTGCGGAATGCACTCCGTCCGCCATCCTGGGAACTGCCGACCTGGTGTATCTGTTTTCGCTCCCCCGATTGCTGGCGATACAAAGCCCAAATGGCAAGGGATCCCAGGATCGCTGCGCATGCATAAGCGGTCATCCCTGTGCGCCATCCGAAATCCTCACCAATTTTGCTCCCGAAAGGCGCTCCAACAACCGAAGCCAGGGACGAAACCGATCCAAGGAAGCCCATGGATGAACCCTTTAGAGATGGCGGCGAGGTAAGCGCGATGGCCGTCAGAACACTGACGAAAGCAAACCGGTATGCACCGATCCAGAAAGCGCGGGCAGCGAAGGCGGTGAAAAATCCGGATGCTCTGCCCAGCATGAATAGTCCGCATCCCACCAGAAACAGAGCCAGGACCAGCACGCGTTTCTCACCATAACGCTTGGCCGCGAGGCCCGCGGGCACACTCAAGGCTAAAGCCAGCAAGCCATACAATCCGGTGAAAAGCCCGATTTGGGTAAAGCTCATCGAGAATTCCTTCTGGATTGCAGGCAACAGGGGAGAAAATCCCAAGCTTGACATTTGAAGAGTCATCATTCCAAAGAGCGTTGCCAGGAAAGGAATAATCCAGGACCGATCTGTTTTTCCCTCTGTTTTCATCCATCCCTCAATCTTTGCGCCGCTAGGGCTAACCTCTAGCGCGCTATCTCATGGCGTTGGGCAGAACTCGAAGAGTCAGGAATTCAGAAACTTTGCGGCGCATGGCTTTCTGATCCCAACCTCGGGCATCGACCATGTCGGCAACGACCCGAAGCACCGGAATTCCGGACTCCTCCAGGGCGCGTTCAATAAAATGATTGCCTGTGGCTGCCGGCCTTGTCCCCAGTGGGGTGAGCACAAGAGCAGCATCGATTCTATGTTGCCGGGCCTGATGGACAATCCATTCGTTGGCCCAAGGCGGATTGTGTAACTGCTCGTTCATGCTGACCGTGCGGCTGGCAAGTGCCAACAGTGGGTCATCCAAGCCATAGCGGATATATCCGTCGGGTCCAAAGGCCAGGTACATGGACCACACGAAAACGGCGCCGAATTCCTCCTCAAAAGCGGTGTAAAAATCTATGTCGTGCCAAAGTCCGGCGCCAACCCACATCAGCCGCAGGCGCTCACCAGGGCATGCCGCCACTCCTTGCCTCACTCGATTTCTGATCTCGTCCCGGAAAGTGCGGGCATGATCAACCGCCCAGTCGCTGCCCCGTTCCCACTGTGCAGCCATGACATTTGCCACCTGTTCGTGCATGCGCACCGGCGTTTTGGGTGCAGAACAGATCAGTTGACAGGCTTCTTCGAAGTACTCTTCCTGGCGGTTGACTCTTTCCATCAGATCGCGCAGACGATCGATTTGAAATTGCCTTCCTGTAACTCGCTCGAGAGCTTTTATGAGGTTTTGAAACTGACCTACCGTGAATCTTAGCCGGTGCTCTTCAAACAGTTCGCGCCAGCGATGGCGGCTAAGCTCCCACCAGCGCGGCGGCAACTCGACAGCCCCCGGATTGTCAAGAAACACACATTCAGAGCCAAATGCCTCGGCCCAGATCGCAAAAACCCGCTGGAGACAGTCGCACGTGAGTCGCGCGCACAGCAATGCCGGTTTGGGCAGCCCGCCCCACGGAGCGTGCACCGGATCATTTGCCAGCGTGGATGCTGCCGCCAGACTGCAGTACCGGCAAAGCCCGTCGTGATATCCCATAGAATTAAGAATATCGAGGTAATAAACCGAGAGACGCTTGGCCGCAATGATGGATGCCCACCACTGGTTGCTCACAACCGGCACACCCATCACCTGGAACAGTTCAAACGGCATATCTGCCTGGACAATGGCGTAAGGCTGCTGCTTTTCAAATACATCTTTCCGGAGTTGCGCAAACCAGGATTTCTGATGCTCACCGGCTGCCAGGGTGCAATCGAGTTGCTTCTCTGCCATGGTTTTCTACCGTCCGACACTAACGCTGTGGACAAACGTTTCGATGCGCTCGTGGCATTCTTCCGAAATTGTCCTGGCGTCTTCCCGCACGAGGAGGTGAGGGATTCCCCTCTCATCAAGGTAACGCCGCCGCCTGGGGTAATCCCATCCGGCTACGCAATCTTCCGGCGGCAAATAGAAAACGACGCCATCGATTCCATCCGTTGATGTTTGTTGAAACCACGCATCGGCGATTTCGAAGGGGAACAACCGCGGGCTCGGCGTATCGAGATAGTATTTTTCAAATACGGCCCTTAATAGGTCTTTGGATCCATCAGCAATATCCCCGCCTGCACTGCGGGAACCCCACCAGTCATCTTCTGCAACGACAACCGCTCCGTGTTTTTCCAGCGCCTGATGAAGGCCTCGATGGCTGAGTGAAGACCCCGCAATCATCAGCCTTTTTCCGGTAAGAGGATTGCGCTCCCCAATCATTTCCGCAGCCTGCTTCGCCAGGCACACGTATTCATCCCTGCCTATAAAAAACGACGATCCAATCAATGCCAACGCATCCGTTCCGGTCATGCGAGGCCCTTGCCGACGCAGGAACAGCAGTTTCCGGATTGCCTTGCGCGCGGCGTTGGTTTCGTCGATCGCATGCAGGAGGGCCTCATCATCTATCATGTCGCCGGTCAGCTCTTCGAGCCGTTTCTTCATACACTGTGTACGCTCCAATCCGTAAGAATAAGATTCCGGGGAGCGTGTATGGAGCATGTCATATAGGTAAAGGGGCGGGATGCGGCGCTCGGGATCCTGGCGTGCAACTTCCCGGAGATAGAGATACAGTTTGTACTCCTGCTCTGATGTCCGAGGTATTAGCAGAAGGCTGAGGTACTGCAGATCGCCGGATATTGCAGCGCCAAATATGGCCCGAATGCGCTCCTCAAAAACACCCTCTTCCATAAAACTGCCGATATCTGGGTGATTCGCATTCCCGGGATTGATCACGCAGGGGAAAGCCCCGGCAGCCCGGATCAGTTCCCAGGGCACTGTATTGGAGGTGATCCCCACCACTGGGACGCCGCCGGCAGCGGATGATATGGCCATTGCCGCCGGGTTTTCGTAATGCCACATCAGCCGCTCTAGCGGATCCGCTGCATTCCCGAGCTTTGCCGTCAAATCAGGATGCGTCATATCGGATGTCAGCGTCTGCAAACATCATTTGCCATCACGGGCCTATTTCATAACCCCCGTTCGGTGTCAACGGTTCAATGCATATATTATGTTATATGCATGCATAATGCATTTTCATTTTTGTTTTATCCTGAAATCTGATGCGCTAAAGTAGGTTCCGACTGATGAGAACGCCGTATGGGCAACACTCATCCGGCGCAAAACCGAAATCAAAGGCAGGCCTATGGCTGAATCAACGAAAACAAATGAAGCAGGAGCCGCGATCCCAAAGCCCTTAGATGATATTACCGTTCTGGATATGACGGTTGCATTGGCCGGGCCGTTCGCAACACTCTTGCTCGCCGGACTCGGCGCTCACGTAATCAAAGTGGAAAATCCGGCCAGCGGAGATACCTGTCGAGAAAACGCTCCTTATCTCGGGGCGGAAGGCGCAAGTCTGGTCCGCGGAAGCCCGGACGACGTATCCGTTTCAGCCATCAACCGCCTGCGCAACAAACTCGGCATTACACTCAACCTCAAGCACCCGGAGGCACGTGCCGTCTTCGCCGACCTTGTGAAAAAGTGCGATGTATTGGTTGAAAACTACAGCCGGGGGACCCTTGATCGCCTTGGAGTGGGCTATAGTTGGTTGCATGAAGTAAATCCGCGGCTGGTTTATTGTTCCATTACGGGTTTTGGCAGTGAAGATGATTCGAGCCCTGCGAAGGCTATGGACACGATCATTCAGGCCCAAAGCGGAATGATGTACACGTCCGGCGAACCGCAGGACCCGCCGATTCGGGTTGGAATTCCAATGGCCGATCTTTGTGCTCCGATGTTCGGCGTTATCGGTGTGATGGCGGCTATACACCAGGCGCAGCGCACAGGCGTTGGCCAGCACATCGACGTTTCCATGCTGGGGGCCTTGACAATGATGGTTTCGGTGGAACCTTTTGATCTTCTCGAACGCTGCGGGATACCGCAGCGGACAGGGCAAACGCTTCCGCGCCTGGCGCCATTCGGCGTTTACCCGACCAAGGATGGCTTCATCGCCATCTGCGCGCCGACCGAAGCGATGGCTCGCGCTTTCTTTGAAGCTGCCGGCCATCCGGAACTGGCTGACGATGAAAAGTTTGCTACGCGCGATGCGCGGGTCAGGAATTTTCAGGAATTGAATGGCTTTATTGAACGGTTCACGCGTTCGCTGACTTCATCGGAAGCAGTCGCTCGATTGGAGCATGCCGGCGCACCGGCAGCGGAGGTGCGTACTCCATACGCAGCAACGCGCGATCCCAGAGTAGTACAACGCGGCGAAACGGTGCCGCTCCTTCATCCAAAGTATGGCACTGTGGAAGATGTCTATGGCATGGGCATGCCATTCACGTTCTCCGGATCCAATGTCGGTTTTGATCAACCGCCTCCAGCGTTGGGGGAACATAATGATATGGTTTATGGCCGGGTTTTGGGCTATTCATCGGAGAGAATCGCAGGACTGAGAGCGCAAAAGGTGATCTGATACCATGAGTCATGCCTCCACCCTGAAACTGATGCTGGTAGGTGATTTGATTCTGGATGAGCCTGAGCCCGACTCATTTTTCGATTTCACGCGAAGCACTCTGCAGGAAGCTGATGTGCTGGTTGGACACGTGGAGGTCCCGCATACGCGCCGGGGGCGTGAGAATACCTCTGACGTCCCGGCGCCACCCAGCAATCCGGACAATCTGGCGGCTTTGAAGCGCGCCGGATTCCATGTCGCGACGCTCGCCGGAAACCACATGCACGATGCCGGGCCCGATGGGATCGAAGATACCATCACAACCCTGCAGCAATTGGGTATAGCCACGACAGGAGCGGGGATGTGTCTCGCAGAGGCATGTAAGCCGGCGATAGTGGTACGCCAGGGGTTGAAAGTGGGGACGCTCAGCTACAACTGTGTGGGGCCAAAAGACTCGTGGGCCGGTGAAAAGAAGGCGGGGTGCGCGTATGTTCACGTGATCACCCATTATGAACTGGATCACGCCTCTCCGGGGGGGCCTCCACGGATATACACTTTCGCTGAACCTGAGAGCGCGGATGCAATGCTGGCGGATGTGGAGAAACTGCGCCGAGAAGTGGATGTGCTCATCGTGGCTCTTCATAAGGGAATTGGGCACACTCCTGCCGTCCTGGCCATGTACGAACGTCCTTTAGCCAAAGCGGCGATCGATGCGGGAGCGGATATCGTTGTTGGGCACCACGCCCATATTTTACGCGGCATCGAAATCTATAAAGGCCGACCGATCTATCATGGATTGGGCAACTTTGTTACCGTGACCCGGGCGTTGAATATTGAAGCCAACCCGAGTCTAAAACGCCTCGAATGGGCACGCCGTAGACGGGAGCTGTTCGGCTTTGAACCGGATCCCAATTACCCGACATACCCTTTTCATCCTGAAGCACGAAACACTATGATTGCGGTGTGTGAGATCGGCGCTGAAGGTGTTCGCAAAGCGGGATTCATTCCCTGCTGGGTGAATCCAAATGGGCAGCCTGAAGTCTGCGGTGAGGATGCGCGCGGTCGAGCGGTTGCCTCCTATGCCGAACAGATCACCAGGAAACCCGGGCTTCGTGCTAATTTCGAGTGGGATGGAGGTTTTGTTCGCTTTTTGTGACTTGCGCCGTATAAGACCAAAAGCGGAATATATACCGAAATTGGAGTCTCACCATGCCAAAACTGCTGAAGACAAAGTCACGAAAGGGCGATCATGGATCAGCTCGCGAAAGAGCCTGCCTCTACATCCAGCAGAAAATTGCCGGCCGGGAGCTTTCTGCCGGCAGCGCAATTTCCGAGGTCGCTCTGGCGGCCGAGCTTGGTCTCAGCCGCACACCGGTGCACGAAGCCATACGACAATTGCTGGGTGAGGGCTTGTTGGAGGAAGACGCCAACGGAAGTATTGTCGTAGTGCGCCTGTCCCGCCAGGACTTCGTCGAGCTATATGAATTGCGCTCGGTGCTTGAAGCGCATGCAGTTTCAAAGATAGCTAAACGCTCATTAGCGGGGAAGGACCTCGAGAGACTTCAGGCGCTTGCCGGGGAAATCCGGGCTTTACGGAATCAATTGGTCAAATCCGGCAAAAAGATGCTGAACGGCGCGCAAATGCGCCGGTTCGAGATAGCGGACATCAGCTTCCATACCTTCCTCATGAGTATTGCTGAGAATGCAGTGGCGCTGAAAGTTTTCAGCAAAGTGAGGTATTTGATCCGTGTCCTTGCCGCGCGTCATGCCGGACACAATGCCGAAGCCCTGGCGAGAGTGCACAACGAACACCTGGATATGATTCGCGCCCTGGCGGATGGAGATGTCGAAAAGGCCGTGCAAGCCGTCTCGCAACACATTCAGACAAGCCAGCAGGAGCGGCTGAAAGAGTACTCTTTCTGGGAACGCGAAGCGCTCCTTAGAAATCAAATTCAGGGCTTTTTCCATGAGAGTGGCGAAGAGGTCACAAGTTGAATGTAAGGGTTTCATTGCCGAGAACTGCGGTTGCCGGGAGCGCCGGCGTCCTCGCCTAATGCCGCCTAGTTTTTGCTTTTTGCAGCATAGGGGGCCGGCTTCGCCGGCCCGGCGGGTCCGGAGACCCGCCCGACATGTGTGCAGCTTTTATGAGGTTCATGTGGGGCGGCTCTCCAGAGCCGGCCCGGCGCGAAAGCGCCGTTCAGCGCAAGCTATGCCGACAAAACATTTATCGTTTGCACAGAGGGGGACGGGTCTGGAGACCCTTCCCCACATGGTTTTTTGCTTTAACGGGTGAAAACTGTGCGGCATTAGGCGAGGACGCCGGCGCTCCCGGGAGGATTTATGAACGGAAGAATTCAATCAATGATAGCTGCGCTTCGAAAGGACCACCTCCCGATATGTATTGAAAAGCTGCGCATTGCACTGCGGACTATGGCTGCGACAGAGGGAGAGCCCATGATTCTGCGGCGGGCAAAAGTGTTCGCCAGTGTCTTGCGGGAGATTCCGATATTTATCGAAGAGGATGCTCTGATTGCCGGGAATGGAGCCAGCAAGCCGATGGGGCTGGAAATCGATCCTGAATACTTCACCTGGTCCCAGGATGAGATTGATGCGCTGAAAAGGGAAGGATTTTTGATTTCTCCGGAAGACGAACGCGAACTGCAGGAGCTAAATGCCGGCAGGAAGAGCAAGACGTTGATCGGGAGCATGGGAGAGGCGGCAGCTCATGATGAGAGGCTGCTGAAATTCCTGCGTTTGGGAATCATCCTGCCGCCATGGAAAAGCACTGCTGAGGGTAGTGGAGGAGGATACGCGCAGTCGGGACTGGGCCTTGGCCCGGGGTTCTTTCTCATGGCAGTCGATTTTCGCAAGGTGCTGAACGAAGGACTCGTCAGCCTGATTGCAAAAGCTGAAGCGGAACTCAAATCGCTGAGGCACGCAGGTGACGACAGTCTTGCAAGGCTGCGCTATTTGCAGGCAGTCATTCTGATGCACCGGGCGGCACTGGATCTGGCCGGCCGGTATGCAGATCTTGCCGCGTGCATGGCCGAAACGGAAGTCCGCCCTGCGCGAAAAAGGGAGTTGCAGCTGATGGCCGAAATTTGCCGAAGGGTGCCGGCAAATCCTGCACGGACGTTCAGGGAAGCACTGCAATCTTTCTGGTTCGTATTCCTGATGATCAATCCGTCGCCAACGGCGGCTGCCGGAAGGTTTGACCAATATATGTATCCATTTTACCAGGCGGACAAGATAGCCGGGCGGATTACGGATGACGAGGTCCTCGAACTTCTGGAATGCCTCCGCGTCAAAGACATGCAGCTGAATCGCATATCGGGGGAACGAAATCGAAAGAAAAACGCAGGGCTGGCCAAGTGGCACAACTGGACGATCGGGGGAGTAACGTCTGACGGCCGGGATGCGACGAACGAGTTAACGTATCTTCTCCTGGATGCAGCGCTGGAAACACGCCTGCCACATCATACACTCACCTTGAGGGTTCATCCGAACACGCCTGAGAAGCTGATGATCAAGGCTCTGGAAGTCGTACGGACAGGCATCGGCATGCCGGCATTTGTGGGAGACAGGTCGTACATGGCCTTTTTCATGCGCTACGGCATTCCCCTGGAAGAGGCCCGGGAATACGTGCTGACAGGTTGCCTGGACGCGAACCTGCCGGGAAAGTCGCGGACAGTGGCCATTGGGATGTTCGTCGTACCGCTGGTCTTTGATATCTTCCTTCATAACGGGATCCATCCCGGTACGGGCATGCGGGTCGGGATTGAGACGGGCGACCCGGAGAGTTTCGGTGATTATGATCAATTTGCTGCTGCATTTAAGCAGCAGCTCCGGTACTTCATGGAGCTTGCGGCGGAAAAGGATAACCTCGAGCTTCTGATTGAACGCGAGCTGTTTCCAGATGCCTTCCGATCCTCCCTAATGGAGGACGGCATCACAGCCGGCAAGGATCTGCTGAGCCGCACCATGCCGTTCGAAAATGGCGCCGTACTCAATCCGGTAGGTATGATCAACGTGGCGGACTCGATGGCTGCGGTAAAGAGACTGGTTTATGAAGACAAGAAAGTCACCATGGGTGATCTAAAACGGGCATTGGATCTTGATTGGCAAGGGTGCGAGGACCTCCGCAAGATGTGCCTGGAAGCGCCCAAATACGGCAACGGGGAAAGCTATGTCGACGAAATTGCCGCTGACCTGTATGAGTTCTGGGCTGCAACTGCCAATGAACTGCCTACTGCGTTTGGGAGCACTCACAAAGTGTCGGCAATATCCATTACCTCGCATCAGCCTGGAGGCGCATTGACGGGCGCTACTCCGGACGGAAGACATGCGCACGAAACCTGTGCGGACGGAACCGTCTCCCCGATGCAAGGGCGGGATACCCACGGCCCGACGGCAGTTATGCGCAGCGCTTTGCGGATCGACCAGGATCCGTACCAGGCCACATTGATGAACATGAAGTTTCACCCTTCCGCGCTGCGAAGTGATGAAGATTTGCTAAAGCTGTCCGCGCTGATTAAGACATACCTCAAGCACGGTGGGAAGCATGTGCAGTTCAATGTCGTGTCCAAAGAAATGCTGCTGAAGGCTCAACAGAATCCTGCGCAGTATCGGGATCTTGTGGTCCGCGTGGCCGGATACAGCGCTTATTTCACACAGCTCAACGGTGCAGTGCAGGATGAAGTAATCGCGCGTACCGAATTGAGTCTTGCCGACATGTAGCTGGTCCGTCCACTGGACCTAAAAACCTTCAGCCTTCAGCCATTCAAGAAATCGGTCGGGCCACGTGTCACTCGGCAATCCTTTGCCACCCATGCCGAAGCCTCCGCTTCCTTTCGAATAAACATGGAGTTCAGCCGGTTTGCCTGCCTCATTCCAGACCGTATATAGTGCAACGCAACCCATGGATACGGGTTTGTGATTTGCGGCTACGGCAACAAACAATGGAGGCGCATTGGCGGGAACATTCACATCAACCTGAGAGGGCCCGTAAAGACTGACCAGAAAATTGGGATAGCCGGCAGGATCATTGAGAAGCGCCGTGCCGACGGCCACTCCTCCTCCCGCCGAAAATCCCATGATGCCTATCTTGGACGGGTTAATGTTCCATTTTTTAGCGTTCTGACGCACCAACCGGATGGCCTGCTGCCCATCGGAGGTTGCCAATTTGATGACGTTGTTCAGCTCCTCGTTGTTTGGGTCCGGATTGGCGTTGGCATTCTTAATCTGGAGCTTTGTGCCTGCACCCGGCATATAGAAAGGCATTCGGCCCTGGTCGCCGGTTTTTAGCAATCGGTACTTCAGCACAAATGCCGCCATTCCATGTTGGTTTAGCCACTTGGCAACCGCGACACCTTCGCTCTCCCAACTAAGAGCCCGGAATGCCCCTCCGGGACACACAACAACAGCAATGCCCTTCGACATTGCTGAGTCGGGCAGATACGCAGTCATGGAAGGATCTACGACATCGCGTATCATGACTATGCTGCTGGCGGAAGAGGTACTGTTTTCTTTATGAGTCCATTGTTCCGATCCGGGGGTCTTCCCTTCCCATAGGCGGACTTCTTCCTGTGCATATCCGGAAAAGCAAGTCCCAAGGAGTAAAGCACCAGTGACAATGAGTCTGGAAAACATATCCTCCTTTCATAAAAAGGACGCGGAGTACGCGGACTGCACCGATCAACGCAGATGATAATCTTCGCGTTCTTCCGCGTACTCCGCGTCCTTCTCAGATCCGGCATCTATCACATCTTCTTTTTTTCAAACTTCCATTTCGCATCATTGCAAAGACCACAAGATTGACCTGTGAACATTTTTCCGGCGGTTTCATCACCTTTCAGTGTCCATTGCAGCCATGCTACGGCAATTTTACCGAATTCGCCGCCATTCGGCTGGTTATAGGTTCCTCCGTGGCCCACATCGAAATTGGCCATGGCAACGGGGACTTTATCAATCTTCGCGAAGTCGTCGACAGCCTGCGGGTAAGCAATATCCTTCTCTCCGCCGATGATATATATAACGGGCGAGTGCAATTTCTGGAGGACATCCTTCGTGATTGCCATCGCTCCCCCCATCGCTGGCATTTTCGGCGCTCCTCCCTGGGGCGCTCCTGCTTGCGGTGCTTCTCCTTGCGGCCCTCCTGCTTTCGGAGCTCCTCCCGGCGGCATTCCTATTTTCGGCGCTCCTCCTGGCCCAAAAATGCCGCTATCCATGACGAGGACCGTGGTAATGCGCGGATCAGGCGCTACTTCCAATGCCTGCAATCCTCCACAGCTGTGGCCGAATACGGCAAACTTTGACGGATTCAGCTTCTGGTAATACTTGCTGTCCGGACGCTTATTCTCGGCTGTCGCCCAGTCGAGGGCTTCCAGCAATTGAGCCGATTTCGTTCCACCACCCATGCCCATTCCACCGCCCATGCCGCCACGGTTGGATGTGCCTCCCGGTGTGAATGGGCCGATGGCCACAACCAGGAAACCACGGGATGCTATTTCCGCTAAAAAGGGGGCATAAAATGTAGATGAGTTGGCGCAGGCCCCGTTGCCCCAAGCCACAACCGGCAAGGAATTCTTTTGACTGAAGGCGCTCAAGTTCTCGGGACGATAAATTGTATGACCCGGCACTCCAGGATCTCCTTCAATGATTGCCGAGTAAGGCCCTGAACCGGTGGGCGGCGGACCTTGGGCGGGCGCCGGCTGGGCAAGCGCAGTTGTCGCGATTAAACTGAATGCACATATCAGAATGCAAATCCGTTGAAGCATTTTGATTTCCTCCTGTCTGAACGATTGTGTAGCTAATTGTCGCCATTTTGATATCGCGAGGCCGTTACATCAGCATTAAATGGACGGTACTCCTGATCAGCATGAATTACCTCCCTGTCCCCTATGGCAGATGACCGTAGACTGTTGCCGACAAGGTCCCTCCGGCTCCGTGGCCCCGATGCCTGCTTCTTAGTCAATCTTCTTCTTGCGCGTGACCCACTGCGGGTCCGCACAGAGACTGCATTGGTTGCCCTGGAACACCTTCGCGGCTTCCTTGCTTCCTTTCAATTGCCAGTCAAGCCATGCAAGTGCAACTTTGCCAAAAGCGCCGCCATCGGGATCGTGATAAGTGCCTCCGTGACCGATTCCCTTTTCGAAGGCGCGAAATACCGGTATGTGGTTGATCTTTTCAAAGTCGTCGTTTGCATTCGCATAGGCGATGTCCGACTCATCACCACTCATGTACAGCACGGGTGCGTGCATCAGATTCAGAGACTCCTTGGGTACAGGTTTGCCGCTACCCGACATTGTCGTCGGCACGGTCATCAAACCACTGTTGGCGACGATCGTGGTCTTTACGCGCGGATCTACTGAGGCTTCGATCGCCTGCACGCCGCCGCAGGACATGCCTGCCACTGCGATCTTCGCGGTGGCGAGCTTGCCGTAGTACCTACTGCCCTGACGGCTGTTTTCCGCGATTGCCCAATCGATGGCTTCGATGAGCTGCGCCGTTGTGGTTGGAGGAGTCGACGTTATGCCGGGAGGGACGGCGGATTTCGCGGCTGCACCCGGCTGAGGAGCACGGCCCTCGGGAGCGCCAGGTCCTCTGGCGCCGACTGGAGCAGCGCCACGATTGGGCGCCATTGCAGGCGGAAACTGTGCTCTATCCGGGCCGATCGGGCCGTTCGCAATGACCAGGTAGCCGTGACTTGCAATTTCGGTCAGGAACAGGCGGAAGGCGTTGCCATCGGCAGCGCAGGCGCCGTTGCCCCACGCCATGATCGGCAGCTTGGCTGAACCAACAGCGCTTATGTCATTGGGGCGATACACAGTGTGTTTTGCCAATGTCGGATCGACTTCCATGATCGCCTTGAATGGTCCCGTGCCCAGGGGCGTCGTGGCAGGAAGCACCTTAGGCGCATTCGACGCAGGCTGCTCTGCCGGCGGCGGCGTTTGAGCAAAGCCGGCGCAACAAAAGAGCGCCAATGCAGCAACGCAGTAGATAAGTCTTTTCATATGGATCTCCTCAGTGAGTGGTTTTCTACATTCCACAGATGGGCATCGATCGGGCTCCGCCCAACGTCCAATCGATAGATTAGGATTAGCCAAGTGATGTCCGCATTTGCAGATCATCCTCTTGCGAGCACAGGCTTATTGCATTACCGCATTCTGTCAAAGAAATAACGCATATATTATTCTATATGCATGCATTATGCATTTTTATTTTGTATTTTTTGTGAGATATTCCGGTCTGACACCATATGTGCTATTTTCTTGATACAAACGAAAGTTATGAAATAAGCCTGTGATTGACTATCAACCGGATCAGAAGCCGTAAGGCCGGAGTAGCAGGCTAAATCTCCTATGCTTTGGCTTCGCTCACGATTATGAGATCAAGAGGAAAGGAAGAGTGATGAATTCCATCAAAGTATTGGGCACACTGGCTTGCGTCCTGTGTCTGGGACAAGCCTCAGCGCGCTCCGCGCTGGCGCAGGTAAACTCTGCAGGTTCCAATCCTATCGCCTCGGTTAGCACCGGCCAGCTTCGCGGCAGTCTGACTGAGGATGGTGTAGCGGCGTTCAAGAACATTCCGTTTGCGAAACCGCCGGTGGGCGACCTGCGCTGGCGGGAACCGGTTCCGGCGAAATCTTGGACCGGTGTCCGTGATGCGACTGCTTTTGGCCCCATGTGCCATCAAAACGACAATCAGCACCTGCCCCACAGCGAAGATTGCCTGCAGTTGAACGTGTGGACACCAGCGTGGCCGATGAAATCATCTGTGCCCGTTATGGTCTGGTTCCATGGTGGAGGTAATTTCGCCGGATCGGGAATGGAACCTCTTTTCAATGGTGAAACCCTCGCCCGCAATGGGGTGGTACTGGTGACGACCAATTACCGGCTCGGCATCTTTGGCTTCTTCGCGCACCCCGAACTCACGAAAGAGTCTGCGCACCATGCCTCTGGTAACTATGGGCTGATGGATCAGATTCAGGCCTTGCGCTGGGTACAGCAGAACATCGCCAAGTTCGGCGGCAATCCCGCCAATGTAACAATCTTCGGTGAATCGGCAGGCGCAGCCGACGTGAACTCGCTGATTGCTTCGCCTTTGACCAAGGGATTGTTCGTGCGCGCGATCGCACAAAGCGGCCCGATAAGCGATCAAACATCGTTGGCGGATGCGGAAAAGAGAGATGTAGAGTGGGCCGCCAAGTTAGGCATCACCGGCGACCAGACCCTGGCAAAACTGCGCGCGATTCCCGACACGGAATTGATGGGAAAGCTTGGACAGGGAGGAGGACCGGGAGGCCCGGGAGGCCCGGGAATGGGGGGCAGCGGCCCGATGATGGGAATTGTCATAGACGGCTGGGTGCTTTCAGAGCAGCCCACGAAGATCTACGCCGACGGCCGCCAGCAAAAGGTTGCGTTGATGATCGGCAATAATTCCCAGGAGTTTGGAGCGGGGATGATGGGAATGATGGGAGGGAGAGGCGCGACGCCTCCCACCGATATCCGTCAGATGATCTCTCAACGGTATGGCCCCCTGGGCGATCGCGCGCTGGCGGTCTACGGACTGAAAGGCGAGAGCGAACCTAAGCCCGACCCTGAGGATGGGGCCGTGATGACGCAGTGGAGCACCGATAACGCGTTCCGCTGCGGCACGGTTCAGGAACTGATCTGGCACACCACTGCAGGGAATCCGGGTTACGAGTATCAGTTCTCGCGAACCGTGCACGGACAAGAGGCTCAGGGAGCGCCTCATGCCTCTGAGATTCCATTTATCTTTGGAACGTTCTCCGTGTGGCAGAAAATGCGGCATTACGATGAGTCGGATCAACAATACGCGAAGCTGATGCAGCAATTCTGGACCAACTTCGCCAAGACCGGTGATCCTAACGGCGGAAGCCTTGTGAAGTGGCCGAAGTTTGATGGGAGCAAGCGCGCATACATCGATTTCACCGATGCCGGGCCGGTAGTCAAAGAGGGCTTAAGACGGCAAGTCTGTGACGTTTTTATGGAAAACCAAAAGCGCCCGGCGGCGCAATAGCTGCGGACCGGCGGGCGGGCACCGATGTGCCCTGAGAGGAGGCAATGTGTCTAAGTCGAATTCGGAAAGCGGTACCAAACTCAATCGTCGCCAGGCGCTGCTGCTGTCGGCTACGGCAGGTGTGGCCGCGCTGGCAGGAGCAGCGTGCGGCTCGGGTGGCAGCACCAACACGGCCGCGCCCCAGGCTGCGGCAGCAAGCTGCAGCACGCCGCGGACAGCCGTTGCGAACACGCAATACGGAAAGGTGCGCGGCTATGTCGAGGATCGTGTCCTGACGTTCAAAGGCGTCCCGTATGGCGCGAACACGGGGGGCGAAAACCGGTGGCTTCCGGCCAAACCACCCACGCCGTGGGAGGGCGAGTACCCCGCTCTGACCTATGGCCCCAATTGCCCGCAGCACCCGCATGACTGGTCGAGCGAGCAGACGTTCCTTCAGCAGTGGACCGACGGCTGGCAGAGCGAGGACATGCTCAAGGTGAACATCTGGACGCCCAGCCTGACCGGCAAACGCCCGGTGATGTTCTACATTCACGGCGGCGGCTTTTCTTTCGGCTCGGCCTACGAGCTCGCCTCGCAGGATGGGGCGCAGATGGCCCGGCATCACGACGTTGTGTCCGTGACGGTCAATCACCGTCTCAACATCCTCGGGTTCTTCGACGTGTCCTCGATAGGCGGGTCGGCGTATGCCGATTCATTGAACGTCGGCATGACCGACCTGGTGGCGGCGCTTCGCTGGGTTCGGGACAACATCGCCAATTTCGGCGGGGATCCAGGCTGCGTCATGATTTACGGCCAGTCGGGCGGCGGCTCCAAGGTGACCACGCTGCTGGGGATGCCCTTGGCAGAGGGACTGATCCATCGCGCGTCGGCGCAGTCGGGCGGCGGCGGCAATCCTCCCAGCGGCGAGCAGTCCAGGGAGTTCGCCAAACGGGTTGTCGCTGAGCTCGGAGTCAAGGACATCACAGCGCTCCAAAAGATGGAATGGGCCAAGTTGAACGAGATCGGCGATGCCATCTCGGCCAAGATGAACCCGCCTATGGGTGTGTGGGGGCCGATCCCGCCGCCGGGAACCGAGAAACCGCGCGTGGGTTGGGGACCGACCGTCGACGGCCGCATCATTACCCTGCGGTCCTTCTTCGATGTTGCTCCTGAGATTTCCAAGAACGTGCCGATGCTGATCGGCTCGGTGAGCGATGAGGGGAATTCAATGCGTTCCCGGCCAACGGAAGCGGAGTGGCTGGCCACCCTTACGAAGAGCTACGGCGAGGCCAAGGCCACGGCGCTGGTCGCGGCGCTGAAGAAGGCGCATCCGGAGAAGAGCATTCGTACGCTGTCTTATATGTGCAATGGCGGCGGGTTGAACAGCATCAACATACGCAACCACGTCACGCGCATGGCCACGATGAAATGCAGCCAGAAGGGCGCGCCGGTGTTTACGTGGTATTTCACATGGCAATCGCCGATGCTGGAAGATGCGGGCGCGTGGCATACGGCGGAGCTTGCCTTTTGCTTCGACAACACGAAGCGCTGCGAACAGGGGACTGGCAACGGGCCGGAAGCGCAGGCACTGGCGAAGAAGATGGCCACGGCCTGGGCTAACTTCGCTCGCACGGGTAATCCCAGCCAGCCCGGGTTGACGTGGGAGCCGTTCGACCCGACACGGCGCCAGACCATGGTGTTCGATAACAACTCTCGGATGGTTGACGATCCGGAATCTGAAGTGCGCAAAATCCTGCTGGCCTAATAGCGGAAAGATGCCACGAATTTCACGAATCTGGTTCGTGAAATTCGTGGCTATTGCTTTTAACCCCGAATCCGAAATTGGGGTATGGATGCAAGGTGCCGCACCTTCGGCGCTCATTTTTATGCTAACCATATTCCCCGGCCTTACGGCCGGGGCTACTCTCTGCCGGCGCTTCGCGCCTGGTGATGTAATTTGCAGCGTATGGGGCGAGATCAGGACTCATGGTTCATCCGATGTGGAGCCTCGAAGAGGC
>Ga0187874_10001133_pt1 | contig 26474 bp, 27 predicted proteins | sample June2016WEW_16_1_3_FD_132993 | JGI IMG/M metagenome (GOLD analysis project Ga0187874, IMG submission 132993) | Peatland microbial communities from SPRUCE experiment site at the Marcell Experimental Forest, Minnesota, USA - June2016WEW_16_150 | ecosystem: Environmental > Terrestrial > Soil >... | reverse complement strand
CGAGCGGCGGGGGCGGAGCCCCCGAGAGCGGATTCCTCATGTTTTTGAATCTTTTAACTTCAATTGATTGAGTATTGGATTTTCCCATTATCTTTTTGGGGGCTGATGTTTTACAATTACCTTACTTTATTTTTAACCATTTCATGCCGTATACATGCGGGTGAGACAATCTGTTGTGTTACTGTATCGTAGATCACAAAGGTCCCACCATCGCCCGGGAGAACGATCTCTTCCACGTAAAATGTCCACAATATGTGCGCGATGCCGGCGAAATTCTTTAAAAATTGTTATAGATTTCTGTGGGGGTAAACCCCTTTTTGTGCGAAAAAGGGTTTAAGCCGCGTCCGTTACCTCGATCCTGATGATCTCGGATGAAAGGGACTGGATCGTGCGGTGCAGGTCGGCCTGCCGGGCCTGCTGCACCTGCCCGATCGCCTCTTTGAGCCGGGCGAGCGCTTCTCCTTTGTTCGCACCCTGGCAAACGGTCCCCGGAATCTCAACGCAGCGGGCGGCAAAACCGCCTTCCTCGTTGGTTTCAAGGACGATTGTGTATTGCATGATCTCTAATATTTCGTGAGAGGGTATACAGCCTTTCCTGTCGGCAAAAGATGCCGCAGATGCTCCGGCAGAGAGAAATGCCCTCCGTTTTTCCAGCCCGGGGCACGTTCCGCCCGGTTTCTTTGTTCTAACCCGGCGGTTCAATCAGAGTACCCGGGCAATCATGGAAATATATACCGCCGGGCCGGCAACATCAGGGGCAGATGCGTTCCCGCGAAGGGTTGCGGGACCATCAGACCGGATATGATGCACAGGTGAAGAAGATGAAACATACCAGAATAATTCTGATCGGCAGCCTCTGTATGATCTGCCTCGTTGCGGCGGTCATGCCGGCTGGCGCTGCTCCCGTGAGCGGGACTGCATGGAATTCCAACCCCGGGCACATCGCCGCGATGCAGGCCTTCGTGGCATATGCCGGGGCAAAGGGACAGGCGCAGATGGACGGGGCGATCAGCTACATCGGTACGATTAGTAACGGTGCAGGGACCAGCCAGCTCTCCTCCATCGAATCACAGTTCACCGGCACCGTAACATCGGTGCAGTCGATGACCGCCGGTGACCAGATACGGGCAGCGGAGACGCAGTTACGTGCGGATCGCAAGGACTTCATGACGACGGCAAAAAATTTGCTTAAGGAGTACAACGGTACCGGAAAAGCCCTCGCGGCGAGCGTCAACGCCTCGGTCATGGCACAGTCGGGGATGCTCCAGACCCTTGAAAACACATGGTGGACAGACCGCCAGACCGCCCGCATGGACGAGTTCGCGACCAACGACCAGCGCCGGACCGGCATGCTTGCGAACCTGACGGCAAAAGGCATCGATGTCTCGCAGGCACAGGCACTCGAGAACCAGATCCAGCAGGAAGGCACGGCGCTGAATACTGCACTCACCAGCCGTGACGAGAGCGCAATCAAGGCCGCAAACGAACAGCTCGCGACGTTTAACCGGCAGTTCGTTAGTATCGTGAAGGGCTACCGGGCTGTGTACGTTCACCGGGCGACGGCAACCACGATAGTAACACCGGCCGCTGCCGTATAAGCACCGGTGGAATTTCTTTTTTTTAAAACTTCCCGGCTCGTGCCGGTATTTATCGCGTCGTATTCTCCTCTCCCTGTTCGGCGAGCCGGCGCACCGCTATCCCGCAGTAACGCGAATCGATCTCGATCCCGATCGCTTGGCGGTTGCACTGAGCAGCGGCAACACGCGTGCTCCCGCTACCCATGAAGGGATCGAGCACGGTGTCGCCGACAAACGAGAAGAGTTTCATGCACCGCAGTGGCAGCTCGACCGGGAAGGGAGCGGGCTCCAGTCGCTCCCAAACCGGAACCCCTGTTCAGGGCGTATTTCCCCCACATCACACCAGTCCACCCGATCCAATCCGGGCTCAATTTGAGCCCCGATCACCCTCCGACCCCCTCAAAAGAAGCCCGTATCGGGCTCCGTTTCAGGATCTCCCCAAATCGGGATTATTTTCGAAAACGGACAAATTAAAACGGACTCAATAACGTAGTTTTTTTGGTAGTTCTCATGCCCGGTGGGCACTTTTACGATCCGAAAAACGAAGGCCGCCAGAACGCGAATACGGGGCTGCAAAGGGCATTATATGGGGCTCAAAATGGGCGTATTTTTTAAAATGGGGGGTTTTAATGGTCTGGATTTATGGGGGCTGTGAAACCGGGGGAATGTCCGGCTGCCGGAAGATAATTTTCCCGGAATTCTTAAACCCGTGATTTGATTATTTTAAAATCACCAGTTGCTGAGCCGGAGATTTTCCGGAATCCTCAACTCGTGATCGGAACTTTTCCGGAAAAGTACGGCAGGGCCGGGACAGAGCATCCGGATTTTGGGACAGGGATCATGAGGATGGGGGCTGATGCCCTCATACCCCCACGAGCGAGGAGTGCCGCCGCCCCCGAAGGGGCGCCCCCGCGGCGGATCAGGGAAGGGAGAACCGCACTCGCCCCGCCGTGCCCAGTGAGGGGCCCTGAGGCGGGAGAGCATCGTAATTTTTTGTGTGTTTGGAAAATTAGTCGGCGAATTTTAGGGTTTCCCGTTTCCTTATTCCCGTCGCCCTTCATCCGCGATCCGTTGCATCGCTATCTCGCAGTAATGCGGATCGATCTCGATCCCGAGCGCTTTGCGGTTGCACCGTAATGCGGCAACAAGCGTGCTCCCGCTGCCCATGAAGGGGTCGAGCACGGTGTCGCCGACAAACGAAAAAAGTTTCATGCATCTCAAAGGCAGCTCGACCGGGAAGGGAGCCGGGTGGCCGATCCTGGTCTTGCGCTCGCCGCTGAAGGTCCAGAGCCCGTTCGTCCAGTCCATGAATTCCTGTTTTGAGATGTCCGACTGTCGCGAACCGCTGGTCTTCTTCCACGAGTTCCGGTACAGCACTACGATCAGTTCCACAGGGGCGATCACGTACGGCGCAGAGGCGCTCGCCCACGAGCCCCACGCGGTCCGGCGCGAGATGTTGCCCTCGTTCCAGACGATCGTGGAGTGGTAGGAAAACCCGCACTCCTTTGCGATCGTGGTGAGATCTGCACCCACGCTCTGCTGGCCGTTCTTGTTCTTGTCGAGCGGGATGTTGAGGCAGAACCGGCCGTCGTCCCTGAGCCAGCGGTAACAACGCTTCATCCAGCGCTTCGAGAAACCGAGGTACTCCGCGTAGGTAAGCCGGTCGTCGTGGGAATTATACTTGATGTCCACGTTGTACGGCGGCGAGGTGACCACGAGGTCGATACCGTGTGCGGGGATCCGCCGGGTGGAAAAGATATCCTCGTTGATGATCGCGAGGTGTTCCGTAGTGAAAAATGTTCCCCGTCCCATGCCGCCATCCCTTACAGGAGCGTTGATCGTTATACCTAAAGTAGTTCCCGGCCACGGGTACCGGGATTTTTTTACCTGAACGCACCGATACTTATCCATGCACGATGCACCCGGCCCGGCCTTTTCTTACACGCCGATCGGTACGATCCATTCCCAGTTTACAGATATCGCCGGGATGCCCATCCAGCCGTCCGGAGCCCGGGGCGTCAGAGGTACGGTCGAACTCAGAAGCGACCTCTTCGGGGGGCTTGCCGACCTTGACGGGTTCTCCCGGATCATCCTGATCTACGCCCTGCACCAGTGCACGGGTTCCAGCCTGACGGTCATCCCCTTCCTCGATCCCTTACCCCGCGGCATCTTTGCGACACGGTCGCCGGCACGCCCCAACGCGATCGGCCTCTCTGTCGTCCGGCTCGTGGGTGTTGACGGCTGCGTGCTCACGATCGAGGATGTGGACATCCTTGACGGCACGCCGCTCTTGGACATCAAGCCCTACGTGCCGGCGTTCGATGCGTACCCCGGCGAGCGCTACGGGTGGCTTGAGCACGTCGCCCACAACGCACAACATACGCGGTCCGACGACAGGTTCCGGTAAAAAATGCCCGGGTGATCCGGGCGGATTGATTCGGCATTCTTAATACTCTTCTGCGCCGGATGGTAGATCTATGGCAGAACACGAGCCCCTTCGCGGTATCCCCGGCATCCTGAGGCCGTACAAGGAATACATCAAAAGCCTCAACCTCGGTGAGGGCGACCAGGTCGTCTACTACGGGTGCGTCGGGACCTGCACGCCGTTTGTCGAACTGCTTGCGGTCACGATCCGGGGCCTGCATCTCCGGCAGGCCTTCGTACCGCTGCTCGACGAGGAAAAGGCGCACGCTATCCACGATGTGCCGGATATCGGCATGCAGGCTTCGGGAAAACCCGTTGTGCTCTCGCCCAACGTGATCGTCATCATGGGCGGGCTTGCGATGCCCCTGATGCCGGTCACAAAGGAGCAGGTCCGTGACCTTGCTGCGAGGCACAGCGGAGCAAAAGTGGTCGGCGTCTGCTTCCAGAATATGTTCGAACGGGCCGGCTGGACCGACACGGTGCCGTTTGAACTCGTCATCAACGCGATGATCGAGCCGATAACCGTGACCCGTACGGAAAAATAATTTTCCGGTCTCTTGGAGAAATCCTATCGGATCGCACTGAATCTCTTTTAGGGCGCGACAACTCCTGCCTTTCGCCCCCGTACGGTTTTGTGGTACCCCCTATCACCCATTATGATGAACTCCGCCGCCCCCGAAGGGATGCCCCCGCGGCGAATCAGGACCTAAAATTGACACGAAAAAGCAAGAGTAAAAAACTTCCTTGCCCCGCCGTACTCCGGAGGGGCCCTGAGGCGGGATACCCTCGTACTGTTTTACCGGTTTTCATAGTTTTTCAACTGAATTATAAGTAGTTCAGGTCGTTTTCTTCAGGACCTAGATTCCCACCCTATAAAAATATCCCCGTCTATGCGTCAGGGAACACCAAGGGATTCCTGCAGGGACGGTACGTATTTTCTCCTTTTAGGGCACACCAGTACGCATGGCTTCTTTTGTCCACCGCATAGAAGTTCACTATAAAAAAGATCCCCGCCTGAAAATCCGTACGGACCGGATCCGGTCGCTCGGGTTTTTGATCGACGAGCTGCAGTTAACCGATGTGTACACGATAGCGACCGGTTCCCGGGATTTTACCCGTGATGAACTCCATGGGATCGGTGCCCGTTTATCCAACCCGGTGGTCCAGGAATTTGTGGTGGACGAAGCAACAACCGCATTTTTTGATTATGCAATCGAGGTCGGGTTTTTACCGGGTGTAACCGATAACGTAGGAACAACGGCCCGCCAGACTATCGAGGATTATCTCCGGGTAACATTCTCGGAAGGGGATGCGGTCTATTCATCGCAGCTCTATTTTGTCCGCGGGCATCTCCCTCCTGAGACGATACGCCGGCTTGGTGATACGCTGGCAAACCCGCTCGTGAACCGTGTCATCATAAAGACCCGGCAGGAGTACGGGGACCGGGGGATGGACAGGGTGGTTCCCCGCGTACAGCTCCACGAGATGAGGAGTGTCGGGCTCGTGGACCTTGAAATCCCCGACGAAGATCTCGTGCGCCTCGGTAAAGAGGGGATTGTGGACCCCAAAACCGGCGTGCGCCGGGGGCCGCTTGCGCTCGATCTCGCTCAGCTCCACGCGATCCGTGAATATTTCAACGGGCTTCTCCGGTGGCCAACCGATGTAGAGATCGAATCGCTTGCCCAGACATGGAGCGAGCACTGCAAGCACACGATCTTTGCCTCGGCAATGGATGATGACGTGCCAAAAGGGCTATACAAGACGTTCATCCAGGCTGCGACAAACGAGATCAGGAAGGAAAAAGGCGACAGCGATATCTGCGTGACGGTTTTTACCGACAATTCCGGTGCGATCGTTTTCGATGACGAGTTTCTTGTGACCCACAAAGTCGAGACCCATAACTCGCCATCGGCACTTGACCCCTTCGGTGGGGCACTCACAGGAATTGTCGGGGTAAACCGGGACACGATCGGGTTTGGCCTTGGCGCAAAACCCTGTATGAACGTCTACGGTTTCTGCGTCGGCGACCCGGCAGCGGACATCAAACTGTTCCGGGGAAAAGACCGGAAGAACCCGGTGCTTTCCCCCCGGCAGATCCTGGACGGTGTTGTCCGTGGGGTCGGCGTGGGCGGGAACTGCTCGGGCATCCCGACTCCGCAGGGCTTCTGCTACTTTGACAACCGGTATGCCGGTAAACCGCTCGTCTTTGCCGGGACGGTCGGTGTGATGCCAAAAGAGACAAACGGGGTCCGGCTCTACGAGAAAAAGGCCGAGCCCGGCGATCTTGTCGTGATGGTCGGAGGAAGGGTGGGTAAAGACGGCATCCACGGGGCCACGTTCTCTTCTGAAGCGCTTGACCCCGCGAGCCCGGTGACGGCGGTCCAGATCGGGGACCCGATCACGCAGAAGAAATTCTCCGATGTTTTAGTCAAGGAGGCCCGGGACCTCGGACTGTACCGGAGCATCACGGACAACGGGGCCGGGGGGCTCTCCTGTTCGGTTGCCGAGATGGCAAAAGAGAGCAACGGCTGCCGGGTAGACCTCGATAAAGTCCCGCTCAAGTATCCCGGCATGGCACCCTGGGAGATCTGGATCTCCGAGTCCCAGGAGCGTATGACACTTGCCGTCCCTCCGGAAAAAATTGACGAGCTCATGGACCTCTTGAAGCGCCGCGAGGTTGAGGCGACCGTCATCGGTGAGTTCACCGGCACCGGCCGGTGCATTGTCGAATGCCAGGGAATTGTCGCGATGGATGTTGAACTTGCATTTCTCCATGACGGCCTGCCAAAAAAAATTCTTAAAACAACTCCGGTAAATGTTGACAATCCCGAGCCGGACCTGCCCTACCCGGCACGGCTCGACGACCTGGTGCCGGCGATGCTCGGCCGCAAAAATATCTGTTCCACGGAATTTGTGACGATCCAGTACGATCACGCCGTGCAGGGTGGCCACGTCCTTGGACCGGTCCAGGGAAAAGGCCGGGTGCAGGCTCAGGCGACACTGACAAAAGTTGTTCTTGGATCGGGAAAGGGTGTCGGGCTGTCGCAGGCACTTTTCCCTACCTATACTGAGATCGATCCCTACCGCATGGCCGGAGCCTGTATCGACACGGCGATCCGGGGCCTTGTGGCGCTCGGAATTTCCCCCGAGGAGATCGCGCTTCTCGATAACTTCTGCTGGTGTTCTTCCGACGAACCGGAGCGGCTCTGGCAGCTCAAGCGGGTAGCCCAGGGGTGCTACGATTACGCAAAAGCATTAGGGACGCCGTTCATCTCCGGGAAAGACAGCATGTTCAACGATTTTGCCGGGTACGACGCAGAGAATAACCGGGTGAAAATTTCCGTGCCCCCGACGCTTCTTATCTCATCCATCGGGATTCATGCGGATGTTTTAAAGGCGGTCTCGATCGATGCAAAGATCTCAGGCGATCTTGTGTACGTGATCGGGGAAACTGCGGAAGAGCTCGGCGGCTCGGAGTATTTTGCCCATCTCGGGTATACCGGGAACACGGTGCCGAAGCTGGATGCAGGAGCGGCAAAGGCCCGGTACCTGCGGCTCTATGACGCAATTTTCCACGAAATGGTGGCCTCCGCATTCCCGGTCAGCCGCGGCGGCCTTGGAGTTGCCCTTGCAAAAGTGGCAATTGCCGGCCGGCTCGGGATGGATCTCACGATCCCGTCAGTCATACGGCCTGACTACTTCCTCTTCTCGGAGTCGCTGGGCCGGTTCGTGGTGACAGTTGCACCGGACCACAAGCGGGAATTCGAGCGGATCATCGGCGCCGATGCGCTGCTCCTCGGGAAAGTGGGCGGGAACCGGCTGCGGATCACGGGCCGGACGCTTCTGTTTGAACTGGAAATTTCAAAACTGGAAGCGGCATACAAGGCGCCGTTTGGAGGGTTTTAACATGGCAGTCATTTGTCCGGCTGATGGCGGGAAACCCGGGCACAGCCTGATCCCGGAAAAAGCCTTTATTATGAGCGGCTACGGGATCAACTCCGAGATGGAGACGCAGGAGGCACTCCTCCGGGCGGGCATGGCCTCCGATATCGTCCACATCAACGATCTGATTGCGGGGCGGCAGCGGTTGTCGGATTACCGGCTGCTGGTGTTCCCCGGCGGCTTTTCCTACGGGGACGATACCGGTGCCGGCAACGCGTACGCGAACCGGGTGAGAAACAACCTCTGGGACGATCTCCTGGAGTTTCTTGACGGCGACAACCTGGTCCTCGGGATCTGCAACGGGTTCCAGATCCTTGCAAACCTCGGGCTCGTCCCCGCGTTTGACAAAAACTATTCGCGGGATATCGCGCTCATGCCCAACCGTGGCGGGCGGCTTGAGTGCCGGTTTGTGACGATCAGACCCGTGGCCGAGAGCATCTGGACGCACGGCATCTCAAAACTCAGGTGCCCGGTGTCCCATGGCGAAGGCAACCTCTCCTGCTCACCGGAAACGCTCCAACACATCAAAAAGCACAGGCAGATCGCGTTTACCTACTGCCGGGAGGACCTGAGCCCGGCGGGCGGTGAGTATCCCTTCAACCCGAACGGTTCGGTAGAGGATATTGCCGGCATCACCTCGACCGACGGCAAGGTGCTGGGCATGATGCCGCATCCTGAGCGTGCAATGGAATTCACGAACCTCTACGACTGGCCGCTCGTGCGGGAACAGCAGAGGCGCAGCGGGGAACGGATCCCGGAGGAATCGCTCAACATGGCAATATTCCATAATATCGTCGGATACTTCGCGTAAATGCCGGTCAGTGAAGATCTAAAAAACAAGAGGCTCTGTAGAAATCCTCAAACCATTTCTCTTAACGCTCCTGAGGGCTACGCATTTTTATGCCTTCGCCCCCGCACGCTTGCGGCCATCCCCCATGTAGCGATAATCCCCAGGAAGGTAATACAACATCATCGCTAAATCAGAAGGGGCGGTTCGGGGGGACAGGCACTGTCCCCTCCGTCAATCCGTGCGGGATCCTTTTGTAGAAAAACAAGGAGTTCTACAGAGCCAAAAAAGAACGTCTGTAAAACTGCTTTCGGCGCACTTTCTTGGCGGGTCACTTGAACCCGAACAGGCCTTTCTTTTTTCCCTGCCTGCCCTTCCGCCCGGGTCCCCCGCTTTCCGCATCATTGTGAGCTGCGCGGCGTTCAGCGTCCTGCTTTAATTCGTCCGCGACCAGGGGCAGGTGGGAATACTTTTTCCTTGGCCCGGCGATCTGCGGCTCCCGGTTCGGGGCGGCTGTCGGGGACCGTGCCGTTCCCTCGGCAATGCGCTGGATGTCGGTGTATGGTCTCTGCGGCGGCTGATGGGGTAATGGTGCCGATACATCGTATGCCGGGTCACCGTCGGTCCAGGGGTCCCATTCTCCTGAAGGGTCATCTGGCACCGGCAGGCGTCCTTTCCTGAGTTTGACCACAACAGGTTCGGGTTCCGGTGCTGCTGCCGGTGCAGCGGGGGTGGCGGCACGGTTTTTCCCCGGGACAGCCGGTACAAACGTGGCACCGCACCGGGTACAGAACCTGGAGTGGGAGGATAGTGCCGTGTTCCCGCAGACCGGGCAGACCGGTTTTGCCAGCGGTGCGCCGCACACATCGCAGAACTGGGCTTTCCTGTCGGAGACGATGGCCCCGCAGGCCGGGCAGACCGGCAACCCCTGCGGTGTTACCGGTTCTTCTTTGAGCGGCGCCCCGCACAGGTCGCAGAACCGTGAGTTGCTGTCGGGAGCGGGAGCGCCGCAGTTCCCGCATTTTCTGGTCATGTACTTCTTAGTGAATAATTACGGCAGTGGCATAAAGACTGCGGTTCTGTGTGCCGGATGGTTTTTCCTGCAGCACATGGGGCCAAGGGGTTTTGAACGTTGAGATACCTGCTGTAGACAATGCCATGCCACACCCTTCCCGTTTCTTGTTTCCCGTCGTGCACCGCCCCCAGTTTGCATCTCCCGATCTCCTGTCGCCGCCCCGGTTTGCATAAACTCACCGGCAGTTTATTACACATCCGGGCCTGGAAAACACACCCTCTCATCCACGCTGCCGGTAAGGCGGTCGCGAAAGCAGGGGAAATGGATCTCTTTTTAATTTCCGGCAGGCAACACACCGGATGTGACACAGGTACCGGATGATGACCTCGCCCGGCAGTACCCGGACATCAGGCAGATACGCGAGATGGTCGGGACCTACGAGATGGATATCAGGGATGTCGACGTCCCCCTCAGAATCAGGATTATCCGGATCGGGGACCAGTATGTCGGTATCGCAAACCTTGCCGTGCGGGAAAAAGGTGCAAAGGACTATTACCGCGATACGAGGAGCTATCCGTCAAAGGAGGCCGCCCTGCACGGTGCGGTAGCGGGATTTTTCCTGCACCTGACCCCGGGGGCCTCGATCCGGGAGATCAAAGACCGGGAGAAATGACATTCGGGATCCAAACGTACGTTCAACACCGGTCTTTTAACTCGTGTTGGTGGCTCGTCCACGCCCGTACACGTGCACCAACACTGCCGTGGAATAGGGATCCTTTGAACATGTGTCCTGATTCCAGGAATGCCATGACATGTCCCCTAGTATCGATGGCACTCCTTTTGCAAAGCAGGGTCACCTGCGGCACCGGGTGGTCTGGCGCCGTTCTGGTTTTTACTGTGCCTGAACCCGTATGCGGGCTGCACGCATTAAAAAAAGTTAGATTTAGATGTAGGGGTTCCGGAGAGCCTTGCCAACACCGAAGGTCTTGCGAGATTCGAGCGTGTTCTTGTTCTTCGTGATCTTCTCGTTTGCGAGCTTGGTCACGAGTTCAAGGCCGGGCTTGACCTTCTCGATGGGCTGGGTCTCGAAGACGCCAGCGGCCATTGCATTTGCCCAGACTGAGTCACCGATCTTTGACCTGACAAAGACGGTGGACCAGCCATCGGGGCTGCCAACGGAACCGGTGGAGATATCACCGAGGTTTGCAACATAGTCAAGGCAGACATGGCAGCCGGGCTGCTCGTATTTGTGGGTCACCTTGAGCGGCAGCTGAACGACCTGTCCGCGCTTGCCGTAGATCCAGAACTTGCCCTTGCCGATCTCCATCTTCTTGACGGATTCCATCTTCATCGCTGCGTGGTCTTCCACGAGCTGGAGGATGCTCTGGTACGGGAAGTTCTCCATACAGAAGATACCGACTGCGAGTGCAACTGCGGCGCCGACATCACGGGCACCGATCGGGTAGAGCTGGAGTTTCCGGACTGCCTGCATCTGGCAGGGCGTACCGACGATACCGACCTTGTCCAGGCCGAAGCTGCGGGTTGCCTCCTTGATCATGGAGACGTTCGGGCTGATGTTGTACTTAGTGCCTGCTGCTGCAAGCAGATCAGCCTTGGTACTGACGACTGCCGGAATTGGTCTCCAGGGTTCAATCATGTCCCAGTTGGAGTTATCTCTCATGATGAGGGACGGGTGCTTGGCTGCAAAGTCCTTGGTTGCAGCGACAATGGCGCCGTCAATGATACCCGTGTCGAGTGCATATCCGAGAAGGGATGTAACAATGCCGCCGTCCTGGGCGTGCTTGAGAATCTCCTTGTCGGTGCTTCGTGCGGAGACGCATGCTTTGTATTTACCGAGTTCTGCTCCCATTTCAATCACCTTCACTGGAGTGCCGCCATAATGGCCTCGTTGATCGCCTCATAGTTCTCGACAACATCGAAGCTGAACCAGCTCCGCGGGCACTGGTTGTAGCACGCACCGCACTTGATGCACAGGTCGCGCTCGCCCTGGGGCTTGCCGTACTCGTGGGTAATTGCATTGACCGGGCAGGCTGATGCACAGCTGCCGCATCCCATGCAGAGACCCTGGTCGATGACATTGGTCATCAGGTCGCAGAAGCAGGCTGTCGATGCACCGCAGGCGGTTCCCTGTACCGGAAGGGCCATAAGGGGCTTGAGGTATGCAGTTGCGAGGTCTTTCTGTTCCTTGGTTCCCTTGAGGAGCAGGTATGCCATGACCGCAACGTTCCTGATCAGCTGCGGGGTCGGTGCGCATCCGGGGATGAACACATCAACCTTGATCAGTTCATTGATCGGCAGGTACGCTTCATGCTGCGGCTGGTTCTGCTGGCCACCGCGGCAGAACCGGGTGATGTTGCCATAGCACGCGCAGCCGCCGAGTGCGACGACGATTGTTGATTTTTCACGGGTTTCCTTGAGCTCTTCTACAGCGAGTTTGTCATTAATACAGACCGAACCCTCAACGAACGAGACATCGACCTTCTGGACGTGCCTTACATCTGCAAGGGTCGGCATGTACTTCAGGTCGACATATCTGTCGAGGAGCGTTAATAATCCGGCATAGTTGTCTGCGAGTGCCACAGTGCAACCGGTACACCCACTCAGGTGCGTGTAACCTAATGTAATCTTATCAGCCACAGGCTTAACCTCCTTTTTCGTTTCTGCTGGTTTTGCTGCTACGTCAGCTGATCTTGAGGGAGCCGCAGCTGGTTTAGGCGGTTCCGTGCTGACGTTCTTCTTGAATACACTTGATAGTAGTCCCATAATCCACTCCAATAGTTTCGAGTATTACCTGGATTGCTTTCGGAATCGCGTTTTTCACATCTTCTGATAGCTCCATATCAATGTCCGCATCTCCCTTTTTCAGAGCCTTTGACGGTTGGCACAGGATTACTGTTGTATCGATCTGATCTCTGATACGACAGAGCTGGTCGGTACCCTCCCATGAATGCGGGTCAATGTAGGCTCCTGGCTTCAGATCCTTCCCGGAGATTCTGGATATTGATCCAGGCTTTGCATTAAAATCTGAAATATCGACGACGATAAGTTTCTTAGTCACTTCGGGATTAAGGAAATTAAAAATAAAGTGCGGGGCGCCAGCGCCGCCGTCCTGTATTGTTACATTGTCGGGAAGTGTGAGCTTCTCCATTTCCTCAATCACCGCAGGGCCAAACCCGTCATCGCCAAACAGGGGGTTTCCGCACCCTACTATTACGATTTCCGAATGCAGCATCAGGTGACACTCACTGGATGAGCTTCTGAGCCACTAACTTGTTGTCTTCATCCAGTACGATCATGTGGGTTGCACATGATACACAGGGGTCGTACCCGCGCATGATGACTTCGGCGAGCTGCCAGGGTGCACCGGTGAGTGCAGCACTGCAGGTTGCAAAGTTCCAGGTTGTTGGAACAAGCATGCTGAAGTACTGGACCTTCCAGTCCTTGACCCGTGCAATGTGGACATCGGTTCCCCGGGGGGCTTCGTTGGATGCCCAGCCGAGGGAGCCGTCGCCGTCGGGGATGTAGTCTGCAACGACCTTGCCTTTCGTGTCAAGTGCGTCGATGCAGTCGATCATCTCGTACAGGCTGTCAGGGTACTCCATCTCGCGGGCAACGTTCTGGCCGACCGTGCCTTTCTCGTCGTAGCCCTTGAAGGTTGCGAGACGGGCACGCGGGACGACTTCCACGGGCTGGCCGTCGTACATCGGGATGCCGGTGCAGGCTTCCATCTGCGGGTTGACCTTGGTGCCGAGCTTGGTGGTCCCGCTAACGGGGTACCGGGGCTCTTCGAGCGAGACTTCCATCTCACCCATATACCAGTCCCATGGCCGGACTTCCTTGAACCGGTCGATGTCCCAGCCGGGGCATTCGTCCAGGCTCGAGCTGCCGTAGAACGCGTGGGTTGCCAGGTAGCCCTGGTTGTGGTACCCGAGGGTCTTGGGCAGAGCGACCTTCATGCCGCCGACACTGACGGACTCGCGTGCCTGGTAGTTCCGGAGGACAGCGATCATGAAGTCCATCTGCGCCTTGGCGAGGACAAGTCCTTCCTTGGCGAGGTCATACATCTTAACCTTGGCCTGCTCAGAGCAGTTCCGGTACATACCACCGACACGGGTGTTTCTCGGGTGGATGCAGTCGCCACCGGCGATCTGGCCGATGGTCTGGCCGATCTCACGGAGGCGCTGGATGCGCTTTGCAACGGTGCGCACCGGCTCTTCTGCCGTGAACGGGTTGATCATTACCTCGGTGCCCGGGATATACAGGTCGGGCAGGATCAGGATGTCATGCAGTGCAATGCTGTGCAGCCGGTTTGCCAGCTGCAGGATGTGACGGAGCATCTTTGCGTCCTTCGGGATCTCGCACTTGATGGATGCTTCCATCGCTTCGGTAGCCGCAAGGTTGTGGGCAATCGGACAGATACCACAGACACGGGATGCGATCTTCGGTACCTGTTCGGGGGTCTTGCCAACGGCAAGCTTCTCGACGCCCCTCACCGGGGTAATGGAACACCAGTTACCCGTCTCGATGATACCCTGATCGTTAACCTTCAAGACAAGTTTGGAGTGTCCTTCATGTCTTGTGGTTGGGGAAATCTCTACAACTTTCGACAAATATTATCGCCTCATTAGAATGTTGAGTTGTTCACATAACTGTACAAAATTACTCTATACATCTCTCATCTCTAGAGATAATTGACCGTACAAAGTACGTTCAACTCTATCTACAACGAGCCATTTTATAACGTTTATTGTTTTAACTTCGCAGTGCCAAAATCAGAAAAATACGGCAAAATATGCCCTTAAAATAAAAACGGTGTAAAAAATACCGTTATTTTCCGGCCGCGCATTCAGGCCAAAAAAAATACTCCTTCACTCTCTTAGCGGGTCATTATTATTTTCCCTTTTATATCTTTTAACCTCTAAAATTTTCTCTCGCCATTGAGCTCGTCTAGCAGTTCTGCGAGTGTAGCCCTCCGTTCGGCGTACGCGTCATGCTGGTGGATGCTTTCTTCATTTGTCTGCTTGATGGTAATCACGGCATCGCCCGGAAGATAGTCAAATCCGGCCAGGACTTTTTTTGCCATCTCCCGTACGCAGTCTTCCACAAACCGCGGATTTTTATGCGCGGCAAGCACCACCGCACTTTCGTCGCCCCGCTTCAGGAGCTCATAGATGCCGGCGCTCATGGACTCCTTGAGAATCTGGATAATCTTTTCGAGGTCGACATGCTGGTCGTCGTCGGTCTCGATGCAGAGGAAGCCGCGGCCCCGCTGGTTGTGGGTGGCCATGGGGACTTCGGCAAAGAACGCGTCGATGGTCTTCTGGTCGACTCCCAGTCCTTCAAGGACATTGTTTGCCCGCTCTTTCATGATATTCTGTGCGCAGGGACAGGCGGTCATACCCGTGACTTCGGCGCCGATACTCTTTCGCACGATCGGTTCGCGGAACGTCCGTTTCGCAATCGCCCGCGCGTGCACCTTGACCACTTCATGGCAGGTGGTGTGGCTCACCGGGGTCTCGCGCTTGACCATGAACTCGCTGTGCATGAGTACCTCCGTTCTATCGGCGTACTCGTGGCGGTCGAGCAGTTTGCGTGCCACCGCGCTGCAGAGGTTCTCGATCTCGTTGACTTTTCCCTCGATCGCCTGCTGGAGCACCTCATCGATCACCTCAAAATTCCGGGACAGGTTGGCACCTTTCAGGCTGCCGGGCAGGTCCACGTAGACATTGAAGTTTGAGATAAAGACGACCGGCCTTTTATCGGGGCGGGTAACTTCCACGAGTTTTTTTACGTTTTTTACCCCGACCCGGGTGAGGTTAATCCTGACATCGGGCGATGTTGCCTGGACATCGGGCAGTTTCCCGCTGAACGGCTGATCCGGGGCGTTGTCCACTGCTGCGTGTTTAATAAGTCATCGCATCCATGCTGGTAATTAAAGTGTTCTTCTTTAGTTTTTTCATATAATATTTATGTGCTTTGTTGCAGATATCAAAGGGATTAGCATATGATGAAGAAATACTATGAATCCGATGCCGATCTCTCGGTGCTGAAGGGCAAGAAGATCGCGGTGATGGGGTACGGATCGCAGGGACGCGGGCAGTCCCTGAACCTGCGTGACAGCGGACTTGAAGTGATCATCGGCCTGCGCAAGGGAAAGAGCTGGGACGAGGCGACAAAAGACGGCATGACCGTTCTCCCCGTCGCTGAAGCGGCAAAGAAGGCAGACATTATCCAGATCCTCCTGCCTGATGAATTGCAGGCATCTGTCTACAAAAGCGAGATTATGCCGCACCTCTCCGAGAACAAGACGTTGATGTTCTCCCATGGGTTCAACATCCACTTCGGCCAGATCGTGCCGCCGGCAAATGTCGATGTGATCATGGTGGCGCCCAAGGGCCCTGGTTTCATGGTGCGCCGGCAGTACGAGGAGGGCAAGGGAGTTCCCGCGCTTATTGCCGTCCAGCAGGATCACTCGGGAAAAGCCCACAAGATCGCGCTCGCGTATGCAAAGGGTATCGGCGCGACACGTGCCGTCGTCCTTGAAACCACGTTCCGCGAAGAGACCGAGACCGATCTTTTCGGTGAACAGGCAGTTCTTTGCGGGGGAGCGTCCTCGCTTGTCAAGGCAGGGTTTGAGACACTCGTGAATGCCGGCTATGCGCCCGAGATGGCATACCTCGAGGTCTGCCACGAACTTAAGCTGATCGTTGACCTGATCTACGAAGGCGGTCTTACGAACATGCGCCAGTATGTAAGCAACACGGCGCAGTACGGGGATCTGACAAGAGGCCCCCGGGTGATCGGGCCTGAAGCCTACGAGGCGATGGAGGAGATCCTTGGCGAGATCCAGAGCGGCGAGTTCGCAAAGGAATGGATGCTCGAAAATATGGTCAACCGCCCGGTCTTCAATGCGCTTACGAAGGCTGACGAGGAGCATCTCCTTGAAGTGACCGGTAAGGAAGTACGGGCCATGATGCCCCAGTTCAGGAAATAACAATACCTCGTTTTTTCATACGCTTTTTTTTATCCGGCTCCCGGTGAAGCGTCTGCATATTGCCTGCCCGGCGAGTGAAAACTTTTTGGGTAGGAGATACGTTCTAATCTGTATGAAGATCTGCATCATCTACCATTCTGAGACGGGAAACACCCGGCATGTTGCACAGCATATCGCGTCTGCCATTATCGACAGCCGCATTGTTGAGGTGACCGACCGTGCACAGCACTCCGCTCTGACGCGTTTTCTCATGCAGTGCAAAGGGGCGATGAGCGAGGATACAACGACGATCGAACCATCCCGTATGGATGTTAAGGAGTACGATCTTCTTGTGTTCGGCTCGCCGGTCTGGGCCTTCAAGCCGACGCCGGCCATCCATACGATCATCAATACTCTTACCGGTTGCGAGAATAAGCGGGCGGTTGCATTTGTCACCTGCGGCGGCCGGCCCGGCCAGAGCAAGGAAGTATTCAAAAAATGGATTGAGGGCCGGGGCATGCACTTTATGGGATTTACGTCCATAGACCAGAAGGATATCGAGGACGATGTAAAGAATGCCGGGGTTGTTGCCTTTGTGACGGCGGCCGCGCCAAAACTGACATAATCAAAAGGGAACCTGTCCATCTCCCGGTGCTGGGAAAGACTTTTGCACCCGTGCAGCCTTTATATTATACTGGTATGACGGACTCCTACGATGATCTCTTAAAAAAGGCCTATTCCCATATATCTGAAAAAAGCATTTCCTCGGAACGTTTTGTAGTCCCTGAGGCAAAGGCATACATCGAGGGCAAGACTACCATCCTCGAAAATTTTGCCGAGATCGCCGACAAAGTCCGTCGTGACAAGGACCACTTGATGAAGTACATTCTCGGCGAGCTGGGGACGTCGGGAAAGATCGACGGCACCCGGGCGATATTCAACGGGAAGTTCGAGATCTCGCTGTTCCGGATGATCATCAAGAGCTACGTAGACGATTACGTGATCTGTTCCGAATGCGGCAAGCCTGACACCCGACTGGTGAAGGATGACCGGGTCCTCCTCCTCCGCTGTGATGCCTGCGGCGGTCACCGCCCGGTCCGGAAGCGCAAGGTCAGGACCGAACCGGTCTCGGAGAACCTTGAAGAGGGACAGGTCCTTGATGTCGAGATCCAGTCACTTTCAAAGCGTGGCGACGGTGTCGTGAAGATGGGCCGCTATATCATGTACGTGGCAAACGCAAAACCCGGCCAGAGCGTGAAGATCAAGATCTCGCGGATCTCCGGGTCGATAGTCTTTACCGAACGGGCCGAATAAGGCCGGATCGACCGGGGAATACGGGCAGCGCAGGGAGGCCCGGGATATTCCCCACTCATCCCCGTTTATCATCCCGATCCAATCCGGGCTCAATATGGCCTCCGATTACCTCCCTCACACCTCAAAAGAAGCCCGTATCGGGCTCCGTTTTCAAATTCCCTCAAATCAGCCGTATTTTGCCAAACGGACAAATTAAATCGGACCCGATAATGCAGTTCTTTTGGCCGATCAGAACTCAAATTGCCAATTACACGATCCGGAAAACAGAGGCCGCCAAAACGCGGATACGGGTCGATTGTGGGCATTATATAAGGCTCAATTTGGACGTATTTTAAAGAATAGACAATTTATAGCGACTTTAACCGGGGAAACGATAAATCCCGCGAATTATTCACTATTGTGCCTTCGACACGTTTACACTGCCCCGGACAATCCGATCATATCCTGAATTTTTTGTGCTTTCGTTTCCAGTTCATCCAACCGGTCCGCAACATGTTCTGTATGCTGTTTTCGTTTCTCCAGTGTCGACCGGATCGCACCCTGGGTCGCCTCGATGGTCAGATGGAGATTTGTATCGAGATCGCGGCCGAACTTACGGAATCCCGTATCGATGTTCTGCAGTGTTTCGTACCGGAGGTTCTCCAGGTTGCGCATCACCAGCATATCGATCTGTTTTTCCAGCCGGTTTTTTGCCCGGTGCTCCTGCAGCGATCCCGGCAGGATACGCTCGATAACCGCAGACGAAACCGGGGAAAACGAACTCTCCCATTCATGGTCAACCCAGTACGGTTTCCGCACCGACTGGTACACCTGTTCTCCCTCCGGCTGGCGGCCATCTCCTCCTCCATCATCGCCGAAATCCTGCACAGTTCGCGTTCGAACCATGCAGGGATCGCATCCGACACTGCCTGCTGCGCTGACTCCGGTCCCACAACCCGGGCTGGATCCCGGGACGGAGCGTTTAAGGGGATTCTCCTTTTCCCGTCATAAAATCCTAAAAAAAACTATTTGTTTTTAGTTTTGCAAGGCAGGTGACAATTGAATAACGTACATAACTTCAGAGTAAAAAAGAATATTAAAAACTATTTTCTGGGCATTTACTTCTGTTTTGCCAGACCTTTGAGAAGGTCGTCGCAGTTACCGGAGAGTTTTTTGCAGGCTTTTTTTATGATGGTCAGGGGGTTTTTCTTCGCGCTCTTGGTGGTCACCAGCAGTTCCGGGTCCGAGAACTGGAACTCGATGGTGTATTTTGCGACATCGACGTCCGGATCGGTCAGGATTTCCTCGACCAGGGCATTCATGAACGTGTGACCCTCCCCCTGGATGACGAGTCGTGCCTTGTCTTTTTCGAGTTCAAGTACTTTTACAATCATGCACCTATGTTTGGGAACCTGTGAACTATTAAAGTATGGGTGAAGGTGGGTCGGTGCATCCGAAAAATCCTGTCAGGATAATCCACAACAAAATGATTCCTGTTTATGGGAAGTCAAAGACCTCTCCGTCATAAGCAAGGTGCGGGTACTCCCATGGCATCACATGGCTGATGTGAACGCACCGGAACGCCTTCGGGTGAAGGCTTTCGGCAAGCGTGCAGGCATCAAGATAGTTCATGTGCTTCGTGATCGTCATATGCGAGGGCACAAGGGCATCCAGCAGGAGAAGATCGAGGTCTTTGAGCAGATCGAGGCTCTTTTGCGGGATGTCACGGTTGGTATCTGAGGTGTACCCCACTCTCGCCCCGCACGCCTCAAAGACAAAGCCGCAGGTGTATGCGGGGGGGTGCTTCACCAGAAACGGCGTGACCGTGATCCCGAAGAGATTAAACGGCACATAGGGTTCCACCGGCATCCGGTCAAAGTTCAGGAACCGGAATGTCTCGCCGCAGTACCGGAGCACCGGGTCGGCGGCAAAGACCGGGGGGACCTTCTGCACCCGGTAAAACTCGCCAAATCCCATGAAGTGATCGTAGTGCCCGTGGGTCCAGATCACCGCGTCAATATGGGGAGAGCCGTGTCGGAGGAGCTGCTGCCGGAGGTCGGGCGAGGAATCCACAAGAATGTGGCGGCCGTCATGTTCGATAAGGATGGATGTCCGAAGCCGGCCGGTGCCGGTTTCCCGGGCATGCGTGCACTGGGGGCAGTCGCACCCGATTTTCGGGGTACCGATGGCATCCCCGGTACCGAGCAGTAAAAACTTCATCCTACATCCAGTTCAGGTTCCGGATCGCCTCACGGTTTTTGACCATGCGGATCCCTTTTTCGAGGTCCTTATGGTCAATGGCTTCGCGCTTGTCCATCAGCGCCGAAAGAAGTGCCTCTTTTACCATGAGTCGTATATCGGCACCCGAGAATCCCTCGGTCAGTGCCGCCATCTCCTGGTAGTCGCAGGTGCAGGCCATGGATGATGTAACGCTCTTGAGGATCTCCCTGCGCATCTCTTCATCGGGCAGGGCGAACTCCACAACCTCGTCAAACCGCCGCCACGCGGCTTCATCCAGCAGCTGCGGGTGGTTGGTGGCGCCGATCAGCAGAACGCTGTTTTTGACGAGGCTGATACGGTCGATATTTTTCAGGAGTGCGTTGACCGCCCGCTTCATCGCGCCGTGGTCATCGCTGACCCGGCTCTTTGCGACAAAATCGAACTCGTCGATAAAGAGGATCGAGGGCGAGAGTTTCTTCGCGAGCTCGAAGATCTTGTCGATGTTTTTGGAAGTCTCCCCCAGGTACTGGGAGGTGATCATTGAGAGCCGGACTTCGAGGACCGGCATGTGCATGGAGTGGGACATTGCAAGCGCAAGCGAGGTTTTCCCGGTGCCGGGCGGGCCGACGAAAAGAAGTTTTCCTATCTCGTAAATCCGGTGGCAGTTCAGGAAATCCCGGTGGTGCAGCGCGTGGTGGATCTTGTCAATGATCGCGGTCTGCTCCGGCGAGCAGACGAGATCATCCATCCGCTGCTCAACCTCTTCAGGAGCGCTCACGATCACAAGATCGAGGGCCCCCCGGATTTTCTCGTCCTCACCGATCAGTTTGGTGATTTTGGCATCGAGACTGGCTTTGGTGTCCTCATAGGGCGGGTTTGCTTTCCGTACATCGTTGTAGGAGATCCCTGTGCCGTTGAACGATTCAAAGAAAAAAGCAAGGGCCGGGTTCTGCGAAATGAGCGTTTTACCCCCCTGTGCAAGGAACCATTCCGCGGCCGGCCTGAGGGTCGTGATCTTCAGACGCTGTCCGAAGTCCTCGTACGATACGAACGGGTTCTTTGCGATCTTCTCATGCGCATCCGCGATATCGAGCGTGCGCTTGATCAGCCCGTCACTTACGTATACCGGGCGCTTGATGCTTTTTGCATCTCCCGAGCAGAACATCTCCCGGCACACCGGTGTCAGGTCATTGAGATCGAGTGTCGGGCTCTGGTTAAAAATTTCGGCAGTCAGCAGGACTTCCATGATGCGCAGGCTTTCCAAATCTCCGGACATGGCTGTAACCTTTATTATTTAACGCCTGAATCCTTATACCTATCCGATCACCGGGTCGTCACGATGCAGCCATCGGCAGTCACGATCAGGGTGTGCTCGTGCTGGGAGACAAGTGAGCCCGGGATATCGGCAAGCACTGGGTAGCCGTGGACGATCTGGGATCGCGCGAGCCCGAGGAGCGCGAGATCCATTTTTTTATCCCCGAGCCAGCGGCGGGAGAAGGGGAGCCCCTGCCGGTCCCTGATTTGCTCCATAACTGCACGGGCTGACGGGATCCGGACGGGTTTTTCCGCAATCTGGGAGTAGATCTCGACCCGGGTCTTCTCGCCGACACGCCCGCTCCCGGTCGTGGCAAATGGCTCGATTGCAAAGGCCATGCCCTCTTCGAGCACCGTGCCGTCATTGATCGCGATGTTGGGGATCGTGGGGTCCTTGTGGAGCACGTACTGGTCGAGACCATGGCCGGTGAGGTTTGCAATGGGCCGGTACCCCCGGCGCTCGATCTCGTTCTGGACAATCGCGCCGAGTTCTCCTGCCGTAACCCCGGGCCTGACCGCCCGAATTGCCGCCTCGAGGGCCTCATGGGACGCTTCGAGGAGGAGCGCGTTGTTCCCCAGATCGACGGTGGTTGCGGTATCCGCAATGTAGCCGTCGATCTGCACCCCGAGATCGAATTTGACTACGTCTCCTTTCGCAAAGACCCGCTCATCACCGGTCGATGCGGTATCATGTGCCGCGTCCTCGTTTAAGGAGACGTTGAGCGGGAAGGCGAGTGCTGCGCCCTCGTTTCTCACCCTGGCCTCTACGGATTCGACCAGTTCAAGGTAGGACCTGCCGACCCGGATCTCCTGTGCGCTCTCTTTGAGAATAGCGGCGGCAAGTTTTCCTGATTCAAGGTATTTTTCGAGTATCCCGTCATTCATACGACCAGTTCCTCCTCAAATTTCGTGAAATCCGCGAATTTTTGTGCGCGTACCACGCCCATATCTTCGAGTCTGACACCGCCGACACCGGGATAATAGAGGCCCGGTTCGACCGCGACGACAAAGCCTGTTACGAGCACCCCGCCCGCCGGTCCCACCGTGGGGAGCTCGTGGACCTGGAGCCCGACACCGTGGCCGAGGTTGTGGATGAACCCCCGGGTATCGCTCTCATAGCCCCGGCTTTTGAAATAGTCCACGACCGCGTTGTGGGCATCCGCGCCCGGCACCCCGGCATGTATGTGCGAGATCCCGATCTGCTGGGCCTCTTTTACTGCTGCGTACATATCGGTGATCTGCAGGTCCGGTTTTCCCTTCGAGACCGTCCGGGTCATGTCCGCGTAATATCCCGTTGCCTCGTCCCGGGGGAACATGTCGATCACGATGGGCACCTGGGGCTTCAGGGGACCGCTCCCGATGATGTGGGGAAACGCCGTATCCTCGCCACACGAGATGATGGTCTCCACCGCCCGGCAGCCGTCATCCATGAGCTGCTTGTGTATCGCTGTCCGCACCAGTTCCGAGGTGAGCGGCGCATCGTCATGGTACAGGACGCCTTTTCTGACTGTCGCGTGCCTGATAAGCGAGATCCCGAGATCCATCGCGCGTTCGGTTTTCATCTGCACCATTTGTATGAGCCGGATCTCTTCGGGCGTTTTTTTTGCCCGTACCTGCTCAAGGGTCCCTTCGTCGACGATCACCCGGGCAGATTCTTCAAGCGCCCGCAGGAGCGCCGCAGGGAGGGCGGGCGAGACGAGCAGGGTCTTTCCGGTCTGTCCTGCGATCATCTGCGCGGCCGCCTTCCACGGGTTCTTCTCCTTTTTTGTGATCCCGGGGAGGCCTGCCTGTGTCCGGGTCATGACGGCGGCGATTGATTCACGGGAGGCCCGCTCGGCTTCCATCTGGGGGACAATGATCGTCCCGGCCTCCCGGCGCCTCTTGAAAAAGACAAAGGAGTCATGCATCACAAACCGGGTGAGGTAACGCATATCGGCATCCTCCCCCGTGGCATAGTGCACAAAGGCGTCCGCCCCGCACTTCTTCATCGCTGCGTCCAGTGGATCCATTGCCGTACATTTACGCGCTGAAACGTCAAGTACTTTTATTCCCGGATTCTAACGTACGAGTGATGGACGAAACAACAAAAGAACAGTTCAAGTGGAAATTCTACCGGCTGGCAGTCCAGCTCAACGCGATCATCCTGCTCGTGGCGCTCGCGGTGATTTTCTTTTTCCTCATCCCGGACCCATACCGGCTTCCTGCCGTGATCGTCACGCTGGCCATTGCCCTCGTGCTTTCATGGAACTTTATCCTGAAATACCGGTCGACCAGGGCATGGCTTGATGAGCATTGAAGTGAAGGTAAGAACAGAGGGATCGGGACAGTTCCGCGGCGATACCATGCTCAAGAGAATGAAGGATGAGATCGAGCTCCTCAGCCGGCACATCGAGGTGGCCCGGACCGTGGCAGAGCACCAGCCGATCGGTATCATGAAGCTCGCCGAGATCCTCGATCTACCGTCGCACCGTATCCGGTACTCCCTTCATGTGCTCGAGCAGCTGGGATACATCCGCGCATCACCGGAGGGAGCGGTCGCAACCGAACGTACACGGGAACTCTTCGCGCACTTAAACGAGGATCTGGACGATATCATCCGGCTTGTGAACGCGATGAAAAAACCCTGACCGGTAATTTCCCCGCCGGATCTCCCTCCGTATTGTCCATGCCCCATGGTTTCAGGCAGACCGGTGACACCGTTCTCCCCTTAGTTACCTTTAAAAAGCCTCACAAAGAATCTCTTAAGGCACAGGAAACTGTTGCCGCCATAACTCAGTTGGTAGAGTGGCTGGCTGTTAACCAGCATGTCACAGGTTCGAGTCCTGTTGGCGGCGCTTATGGGCCTGTAGCTCAGTCCGGTTAGAGCGCCCGGCTCATAACCGGGCGGTCATGCGTTCGAATCGCATCAGGCCCATTGCAATCATCGCTCTGACTATTCTCTCGTAACTTTCCTACGAAAACCATCCTGATATGGTGATGGGATCGTTACCTCCATCCTCAGGTACGATGAGTGCCGCCGCCCCTGAAGGGACGCCCCCGCGGCGTATCGGGACCTAATATTACGATAAAAAAGCCAGACTAAAAAGACTCCCTTGCCCCGCTGTGCCCCGGAGGGGCCCTGAGGCGGGGACCCCTCGTTCTGTTTTACCGGTTTTCATAGTTTCGAAAGTGAACCCAGGTTAGTTCACGTGCGTTTCTATATATGGTGACGTATTGGACATTTTCCTGACGCCTATTCGTCACTGCCCCGTTCGTGAGAGTATTTGGCAAACTTTCTATGGCTGGAAATCAGAGCAACCTTTTATGGAATGTCCCGTGTGCGGCAGCGACTGCGTTCATTCTGCGCCGGAGATCCTCAACGATCTTCCCACGCGGTTTCTTCCCTGCGGCAAGTGCAGCGTGCGGGTTCTTGACAAACGTGCGCCGCTTCCTGTACTTAAATACGCAGCACCATGTTCCTGCGGGAAACGTTTTATCGACGAAGTTTTTGCGCACATGTACGTGATCATGCGGGAGGAAGGCGATCTTATCTCCCACGATCCACTCATTGCTGTCGGCTCGCCGCTCATTCATCCCGGCGTTGCGATGGACCTGCCACCGTTTCTTCCGGCAAAATCCCTGCTGCTGTTGTCCGGGAAGGTGCAGGAGAAGGCAGCCCGGCGGATCGTCGCCGAAGTCCCCGAAGTCCGGGGCGTCGTTAAAACCGCAAATTTTGTTCCCGGGCTTGTCTCCCACGATCTAAACACAGTGCCGCGGGTCTATAGGCTTCTTGCCGGTTGCGATGTCAGGGCCGATATTTACCCGCTTGCCTCCGGGCCTCTTGTCGTGTACAAACAGCAGTCCCTTATCCATATCGAGTTCCCGCGCGCAGGCTATCCCAAATTACGGTCGGTTGCCGCCCACGTGGGAACACCTCCGGTCCCCTTCTTTGTAGATGCCTGCTCGGGACCAGGGACGCTCGGCCTTGCGGCGGCGTGTCTGGGCGTACCGCATGTGATCATGAACGATGCCTGGTATGCCTCGGCGTTCTGGTCTGCGTTCAATCTCGAAGTTAATCGCGTTTACTTCGATATTGAAAAAGTGCGGATCTACGGACAGCTGGGGGATATGGCAGGTCACCCGGTCTCCCGGGAACCGGTGAAGATTGCCGAGACTATGGGCCGGCAGACCATCGAAGTCTATCAGGGGGATTTCCGGAAGCTGGACCGCGTGATCCCCGGGGATGCGCATCCGGTGGCCGCACTGGACGTTTTTGACAAGAATAACCAGAAGGAGGTATCCGCCCTGGTCCACGACTGGAAGGAGCGCATGGGCGGGGACGCATTTGTTCCCTGAAAAACGGTACCGCTTCTTGGGGAGCGGTTCAGGGAATATCCCAAAGGTGAACCTGGCCATACAGGTGACAAGGATTTATTGACCGGTAGACAAAGCTATATGGGGACTAGCCCGGGTGGCTCGGCGTCACTTGTAACCCGAAACCGTCGGTACGCGGGGGGCGAAGTTTGACGAAGGCTGCAACGATCTGCTGGAGCCTTGTGTATTCTGACGTTGAAACCTCGTCCCATGAGGTCGATGGCCAGGTATCAAAATTCCGGAGGGAATGGCGACCTGTCGCTGCGGAAACCGGTTCAGGCCCGGAAGGGAGCAGACTTACCGCAGACATCCGGCGCCCATGGGGTAACGGGGCGGAGGAGGGGTACTTCGGCAAAAGGAGTAACGTACAGTCGACCGATAACACGTCCCCATTTCTTTGTGATACTATGTCCAAAGTCACCATCATCGGTGCAACCGGCAATGTCGGTATGTTTGCTGCCTATGCAATTTCTGTCGATCCTCACATCCATGAGATTCAGCTATATGGTCGTGAAGGGCGAGAAGCGTTTTTAAAGTGGATCACGCAGGACTTTG
>Ga0187874_10001132_pt1 | contig 26483 bp, 19 predicted proteins | sample June2016WEW_16_1_3_FD_132993 | JGI IMG/M metagenome (GOLD analysis project Ga0187874, IMG submission 132993) | Peatland microbial communities from SPRUCE experiment site at the Marcell Experimental Forest, Minnesota, USA - June2016WEW_16_150 | ecosystem: Environmental > Terrestrial > Soil >... | reverse complement strand
GCCGTAGCCTTTTTTCCTTATTCTGAGCTTTGAGACAAATAGGCTAACAGCAGGTTTTCAAATACTCTTGCGCCTAAGACTAATATGCTATGATAGACTTACGTTTCAGTTAGAGACAAAACAATTTTCGCGAGTGAAAATAAAATGAAAATGGACCTTGGAGCAAAAAACTGTTTGTATCCGATGCCAACCACATTGGTGGAGCCTTGGTGAATGGAAACCCGAATTATACCACCATAGCTCATGTTGGCATAATGGATTTTGAATCGGTTTCGTTAGGAATGAACAAGCTTCACTATACCAACATAGGCATAAAAGCAAACAAGACCTTCAGCATCAACATTCCCTCAACAAAAATGGTTAAAGAAACCGACTATTGCGGTTTAGTATCAGGAAAAGACAAAAACAAGGCGGGCATATTCAAGACGTTTTATGGAAAACTCAAAAGTGCTCCAATGATCGAACAATGCAGCATCAACATGGAATGCGAACTCACAAAAACTGTCGATTTTCCAAATCACGACATATTCATAGGCAAAATAGTAGCCACACACTGCGACGATACTGTTCTTACCGACGGAGCAGTAGATTTTACAAAAGTGCAACCAATCTTGTTTGTTATGAATGACCGAAGTTATTGGACTCTTGGCAAAAGAATCGCCAAAGCCTGGGACATAGGAAAGGAATTCGCAAAAGAGATATCTTGCTAACACAAACAAAAGCTCAATTTGAGCAGATTATTTAACGAAACATCGTCGGCCAAACCGGAATATAAAGGGCAAAACATTCTCTGTCAATTTTAGCTCTAAAAAAATGAAATGTGAATTTAATAGTCAGGCATTCTTGCTCTTTCTCTACTTCCATTCCCAGATAGCAACATCGAATTCCATCCAGGAAGGATCACCTTCTAAGGTGACCAAGGCAACTGCAGTGTTCATCCAAGCCAGCTTAGGAGACATAGACATGAAACTCCAGACTCCAACGCTCTTGCTCTTGCCCATTTCGACTTTGCCGACACCAGAACCCTTAACGACTGCCATGTCGCCGCTCATGAAATTAAGCATTCCTGTTCCCATGCTTTCGCCAACTCCGCTAGGTGCCATCATAGTTTTTCCCGTGAAAATGATAGAACCATCCCATCCTTTGGCTTTTCCCATGCCCATAAGCTGCGCCATCCAAGTAGCCTCAATGGTGACACCGCCCGCGTCTGCGCCCTTAATTGCCATCATCGTACTTTTTGCTTTACCTTCCCACAGTTTTTCGCCAATCGCCATTTTACATTCACCTCCAAAAAAAATTCAGCAAAATACTAGAAAACTCGTATCCATTTATCGCTATGTGGCAGTCGTGCAACAATCACAACGGCTTAAATTGTCTATTCTCAGAAAGGGCCACAAAGAGCCTCGCACCGTTCGGGTAATCCCTGTCCGATTTTCCTCGTCTCCAAATTTATGTGCGAACGCCGTTTCAAATAGTCAGGCACTAGTTCGTCGAAATACCCCAAATTGTTGTTGTTAGTTGCAGCCGCGAAATTTCTTGTAGAGTCCAGCCAAAAAGAGGCTAAACCTACTAGCTTTCGCAACATACGAGTCTATTCTAGCCTGATGAAAGCCAGTTAACTGTAAATCCTGAGCCGTCAGGGGAAAGGTCAGAGACGTCGGCTAGCTGCACGGAAGAGCCGCCCGAAGTCGCCGAGGAATACATATCTGTTGCTTCCCAGGGGAAGCTCCCTATATCGCCACTAGCTGACCCAACAGTCGCATTACAACCCGTAAAAGTTACGTTTCCGAAATCCGTCAACTGAGAAATGGCATGGTTAACAGTGGGTCTTTCAACTATCCACTCTGCTGTCAACTGGCTGGAATTGTAGGTGACAGTTGTCTGGAACGATCGTGTTGTTGTCGTATCAGTTAAGTTGATGACCCATTGACTGGTTGTTACGTTTGCAAGCTGGATTGAAGCCTGAATTTGGTCTCCTGGCGAAATGAACATGAAAGGAATGGTGGTTGCTGGATTTGGCAAAAGCTCATACCACGCATAGTATAATGCGTTTCCAAACCTTGAATCTTGCTCAGTTCCACATTGGATCAGTGAGCTGTCATTATTGAACTGCCCGCCAATGCCTATCCAGGTGGCTGAATACGTATTGTTCGTGGAAGTTGTAACTGTAGGAACCACCCATGACGCGTTGACGCCAGTCACGGAGGGTTGAGGATTTTGTAGGTCAGAGGAGATTACGTACCCTGTCCAGTTTATGGCCGCAGTTGCATTTGTAGGAGGCGTGGGTGTTGGCGTCGGTGTTGGAGTTGCCGTGGGTGTTGGAGACGAAGTCGGTTGAGGAGATGGAGTCGGTGTGGGAGTCGGATTCGATGTGGGCGTTGGAGTTGGTGAGGGGGTTGGTGTGGGGTTTGGCGTAGGTGAAGGCATAGGCGCCAGAGTTGGGGTTGGCAGAGGTGCCTGCGTCGGCGTTGGAGAAGCAGTGGGCGTGGGAGTTGGAGTTGGTAAAGGGGGGAATGTTGGTGTCGGCGTCGGGTTTGCCGTAGCCAGAGGCGTCGGTGAAGGTTGATCGTTCCTTTTCACAAATGTGGATTGTAACGTTGCGTATGCTCCCAAGGCGACAGCAACTGCAATCACGATTAGTAAAATGGCAAGAACATTGACTACAGTTTTCTCTTTCACTTTGCAAGCCTCAGATTTATCTCATGTTTTTTCAAACAGCGAAATTCAACGATTAAGAGGGGCGATATTTGCCTGAATATTCCTGAAATGTTGCCATCCACTTTCCTGCCAAAGGTATTTCTGCTAAGTCTCCACCGCGCTTTTTTTAAAGCAGTAAGAGATTTCGTTAACCATTCGTCAAGCTGTTAATGATTAATCTTGGAAGGATTTAATCTTGATGTGGAATTTTTCCTTAATGCTTCCACGAAAGGCGTCGAGGGATTATTGTCCTTAAATGTTGCATTATGCAACTGATGGATCCTTGGTAGTGCCTGCATTTCCATGTTCAATAGATCCCCTTTCAGGTCAATTTAGTGGCACTTAAATTGGAGGCTGCTATTTCTGGAAAGACGATTTTGAAATGGTTCGGTATTGATTTTGAAAAAAAGCTTTATACTACAAAGTTGTTAGGAGTCTAATTCGGATGAAGGGAGTTTCATGGGGAAAAGGATGGTTTACTTCTGTATCGCAGTGTTACTGTTGTCTTTAGGTTTGACTGCGGTCCCGAAAACGTTTAGTCAAACACAAGACATCAAAGTCATAAACTACAGCTGGTATATTGACCCCGAGGGTTATCTAGACGTAGTTGGTCTTGTCCAGAATGTGGGTCCTAACACGATTTCATCCATTGCCTTAACTGGAACAATTGTCGGTCCTGGCCAAGCGGATGTAGCAGATTCAGGCACCCAAGTCTGGGTGTCAGATTTATTGCCGAAACAGGAAGCACCCTTTTATATGGAATTTATTTCTCCTCGCACTAGCTCGCAGACCTCTTGGTATGAAGTTGTCCAAGCCGGAGAACTAGCCAGTATTCTCCTCACCCCTGCTTCAGCTAACGCGACAAGCAGCTACCAATACCAAGGCCTAACCATAACAAGCTCCAAACCATCGATAGGCACAACTGCAGGATACACAGGCGCCTACGTGGTCAACGGCGTAATAAAAAATACAGGCGACCAGACGGCTACAAATTTAACGGTTGTCGGAGCCTTTTTCAACTCAACAGGATCAGTGGTCGGGGTAGGATTCACAACTTACCTTGATCCCAGAGCTTTAGTTGCAGGCAACACAACAACCTTCCAAATCGCCGCCTTGGACTTGAACCAGTCGGTTGTCCCAGCCGCCTTGCAGATTAAAAGTTATCAATTACTAGTCCAGACGCAAGGGCCGATTCTTCAGGGAACAGCACCCATAGCTTCTCCCCAAGCCACAGGAACCACAGGACCAACTGACAACCCAAGCTCAACACCATCTTCATCTTCACATGCAAAATCCGACATTACATCTATTTTCCCGATAGTCCTTGCATTAGTAATAGCAGTAATTGTTATAGCAGCAGCAATAGTTGTAGTCAAACAGATAATGAGTAGGAATCCAAGATCTCATACAACAGTAAAGGAAGCGAGAAGAGCGAAGAAGCAAAAAGCCCGCTAAATCACAAATAGCCTTCCAAAGAGACGACGAGAAAAGCTCGCATCTGCGAAACCGCTTGCTAGAGCAAATAGTTTTTTTCACTTCCTGTTTAACGAAACTGGCTTTAATTTTGTTGCAAAACTTAAATATGACGCGCGTCATGTTTTATATACCCCGTCCGACCCAAATGAACAAAAGACACACCTTGATAATTGCAATCCTTATTATTTCGTCTTTATCCCTTACATTCTTCAATTCAAAACTCTATCCAGCCCAAGCTCAAACATCCAATACAACAGCACAACTCACGATCACGGGACTAGTAGAAAACCCTCTGACCCTAACCCTCCACGACATCCAAACTATGCCACAAACCACTGAATACGCCGAAATGTACTGCGTAGATGATCCTAGAACGCCTTTAGAACAGGGCGCCTGGACGGGTGTCGAACTCTCTTACTTACTTCAACAAGCTGGTGTGTCCCCCGATGCGATTAAGGTCGCATTTCTCGCGTCTGATGACTACAGTACCGATTTAACGGTTCAAATGGCGATGCAAGCAAACATTTTAGTTGCTTACCAAAAAGATAATTCATCATTAGGCGCACTGCAGTTGGTCGTGCCAGGCAACTGGGGCTACAAATGGATAACTAATCCCACTCAAATCCAGCTTGTGAACTATGACTTTTTGGGTACCACGGAAAGCGAAGGGTACTCAGATGACGCCACAGTGTCTAATGTTGGAGGAACCCTTCCGGTGACGCAGCCAAATCCGATTACAATTCCAGCCCAAAATTCAACCCTTGTACCGACGAGCTCGTCCCCTTCAGTGCCAACTTTTTCCCCTACAGCATCGCCAGTTGCTTCAAACCCTGAGCACCAATCAACAGGGACACATTTTGCCTATGCCACTACGGCCTCGGCAATAATCGCAGGATCAGCAGCAGTAGCTTTAGTCTTCATTTTAACAAAGCGAAAGAGAAAACCTGAGTCAGAAGACTCGCTCGCAACCGTATAGAAATAAGTCCTCATGCGCTTAACTTTGAAGGCTTCGGAGATACGGTTTCTTTCAAGAGCGCGAATACGGCAGATTTAAAGAGAAATGATCATGATGATTGTCAGTATGATTGGTTCTGACTCAGCGTTTGGGAGAGAGGCTGCAAACAAAGAGATGCTTGCAAAAGTTTCGGTGCGCAGCGTTGTTCACAATTCCAATTAAAGAAGCGAGCATTCAGTCTAAGCAGCTTTTCGCGTCGCTAGTTTTAATCAATGTATTTTTCCCTTAAGAACAATCTTTTTCACTACCCAAAGCGTAGGGTATGATATTTATTGATAAGAAATATTCACAAAAAGCAAACAAGAATGCTAATGTCCGCCCTAAAACAAAAAGGTAGCCTGAAAACAATTGCGAACTATCCTTCTCATGCTCTGTTCTTTTGAACAAATAAATAACGAAGAAATGGTAAGAATGACTGTCCCAGAAAATGTTAAATGGCTGAGGATAAATCGATTTTGCTAAAAAGGGTTTCCAGAGCCTCGTGTCTCTTCATTGCTAACGCAATGAGAATACAGGATCTACTTTACGAATTTGGGGATAACATGCACACTACTACATTATCTGTGCCGATAGGTAAGTTATATAAGTTTAAACATGACAAACTGGCAGTGGTTAAGAAGTATTTCCCATTCTTCTTTGAACCAAAAAACAAAATTAAGGAAGAAAACAAAATGAAAACACTAAAAAACAAAATTGCAGCTATTACGATTTCTATGTTCTTTATACTTTCAATGGCAGCTTCAACGATGCTGATACCAAACGCAAGCGCACACACACCGGCATGGAGCATCCCAACGTACGCCTACATCGTCGCGGCACCCAGCCCTATAGGCGTCGGTCAAAGCGCACACATTTACATGTGGCTTGATTGCGTCTACGGAGCGGCAGGCGGCACAACCGCAGCAGTTGGAACTAACGGTTTCACGGCAAGCGCGGCATTATTATCAAATACCTACAGGTTCCACAACTACAAGCTTACCATCACTGCACCCGACAACACAGTAACAACCCAGACTTTTCCAGTCATCACGGACACAACATCGTCACAGTACACGATCTTTACTCCCACCCAAACTGGAACATACACCTTCGACTTTACCTTCCCAGGACAAGTATACGGCGCAGATGGTAACGGCTACTCCGGGTCACCATTGATAGGTGATACCTATTTGCCTAGCAACGCATCAACAACTCTTATCGTCCAGCAAACACCGATTTCTGCGCCCATTAATAGCTATCCGCTTCCAACAGCTTACTGGACACATCCGGTATACGGTGAAAACACTGACTGGTGGTCAATCTCGTCAAACTGGCTAGGTTCAGGTTCAGCACCTCCAGGAGGATACAGCAGCAGCGGTTCATTCTCTACATTGTACCATAATGATGCCGTCGGACCTCAAACGTCTCACCTTATGTGGACAAAGGATCTTCAATTTGGAGGAGTTGCAGGAGGAAACCAGTTTCTTGCGGGTGGCTCAAATCCAAACGGAGCTATTCCAGGAGCACAGTATTTCGAAGGGTCCTCCTACGCGCCAAGATTCTACAATCCAATAATAATCAACGGAGTCATCTTCTACACTGAAGTGGCATCATTCACAGGCTCACCAATTATGGGCGGCAGCGCTACTGGACCAACCGATGCGGTTGACCTCCGCACGGGACAGCTTCTCTGGTCGCGTATGGATGTACCGCAGCTATCATTCGGTTACATATACAATCTTTATGATCCCGACCAGCACGGAGTTTATCCACCAGTACTAGTGGCAACTGTAGGAAGCCAATGGAACTTGTACGATGCATACACAGGAGATTCACTATTCAACGTAACTAATGTTCCATCTGGGACAGCAGTCATGGGTCCAAGCGGTGAACAGCTGAGATACGTCGCGTTAAACACCGGTACAACTGCAAATCCACAATGGTACTTATCTGAATGGAACATGTCCAAGCTATGGCAGTACGACATTAACCCATACACTGGCGGCGGAAGCTTATCACCATCGATTATAAATGCAACCAATGGAGCCCTAATTCAACAACTTCCTATTCCGATTACGGGAGAGTCAGGCACTTTACCGCCTGGTCATCCAACCTCTGCAAGCTCAGCTTGTCCCTACGGTTCTTGGCTGACAGTCAATGCTAACGTTCCTATGAACTCAAATGCACTCCTTCCAGGATCAACAACAACTGCCATCAAAAATATCAACCAGGATTCTTTGACGACATACGACTGGAACATCTCGATACCCTTCGCCAACACTATGCCCGTCGGACCACCCAGTATCTTTGGACCAGCGAGTCCCTTTACAATAGTCGCAGCTAACTACAACGATATCTTGTTATGCAGAAACGGCTCATTACCTAGTGGTTTTGAGGCAACCGGCACAGGCACTTCACAAGGTCCTTATACATACTTCGCTGTTAACCTCAATTCATCTAGGGGCACCGTCGGCTCGATACTTTGGATGAAAACATATAATCCGCCAGCAGGCAACATCACTCTTAACGCTGAGCCAGTTGACTTCCAGACCCGCGTCTTCACATTTGATTATGGAGAAACTCTACAATGGGTAGGATACAGTCTGGACACAGGCAACATGCTATGGGGTCCAACTGCGCCTCAAAAGTCATTTGACTACTATGGTTACCCAGGAACAGTCTCTTTACCTGCTACAATCGCTTACGGCCACCTATACTGCAGTTCATTCTCAGGAATATGTTACGCGTATAACGATTTGACTGGCCACGTAGATTGGACTTGGGGTAACGGAGCACCAGGATCAGACAACAGCACTTATGGCGGCTTGCAAATCTTCTACGGTGATTACCCAACCATGATTCAGTCTATTGCTAACGGAGTAATATACTTAGCAACTAACGAGCACACTATACCTAACCCGATTTACAAGGGCGCAGTGGCAACAGCTCTCAATGCTACAACAGGGAAATTAATATGGCAACTCTCTGATTACCCAAGCGAATGGTCCAGCCCTGGCAGTGAATGGGCTACAGCAGATGGCTATATAGCATGTATAAACGGTTATTCCAGCCAAATTTACAGTATTGGCAGGGGACCAAGCGCTACTACTGCTGAGGTAGAACCCTTTGGTGCATCCGTAGTGATTAGCGGTACGGTGATGGATGTTTCTTCTGGTACAAAACAAAACCAACAGGCTGCTGACTTTCCAAACGGCGTTCCTTGCTCTTCTGATGCTAGCATGAAAGACTGGATGGGCTACGTCTACCAGCAGAAGCCGGTTCCGACCAACTTTACAGGCGTTCCCGTTAACGTGTACGTATTAGACTCTAACCACAACTACAGACAAATAGGCACCGCAACCACTGACGCAACTGGTACGTACAGCCTAACATGGACACCAGACATCTCAGGCAACTTCACGGTTACAGCTACCTTCGCAGGCACAAATGGCTACTGGCCATCATCCGCTGAAACGCACTTTTACGCTGTCCCAGCAGCACCAACAGTAGCACCAACAGCAACACCGCTTAGCGGAGTTGCCACGCAAAACACACTAATGTACGGCATCATTGCAATCATCATTGTGATAATCATAATCGGCGCCTTGATAATGCTAATGCTCAGCAGAAGAAAACCATAAACCACAATAAGAAAAACAATATTTCCCTTTTTCTTTTTTAGTCACAATAAAGCATTTTTGAAAAACGAAAGAAGACGTGTTACAAAAGCAATATTGCGGTCGTACATCTAAATATACAAAATCCTGCTGTTGTTAGATGAGGAAAAAATGTGTCTATTTTCAAAGATGCCTAAAATTCCGGTTCTTGCTTCAATTTGCACTTCTCTTAACGAACTACGTCCCCAAACTTTCTAACAGCGAAGGAACGAGGGAAGCATAAGTCCACGTTTAAGATTCAATAGGCACTATCGAAGACAGCATCTGCAACTTACAAATTCGCTAGAAAAAACAAAACAGTGACCATAAACGCTTGACACATCGAACATGTTTTGTAGAGTTAGGCTTATCTTCCAATAAAACCTGCTCAATCCAGCAATTGAAAGCAAAATTAAATAATGCCTAAAACGCCATGAGCAAACTTGTTAAGTCCGCTTAAGGATTTCACCAAGAATTAACAAAAAAATAAAAAAGGAAAGTTGATTTTTTATTGGCGATTGATCTATGGTCGTTTCCTGAGAATTAGCACTGTAGCGATAGCCAATGCAACGATCATTACGATTATTGCAGCGACTATGTACATTGTCAGTTCAGAGGTGTTCACCAAGTTTCCTACTGGTGATGCGGTCGGTGCTGGTGTCGATCCTGCTGGGGCAACTGTGAAGGCTGTTTCTGTGTTCGCTGGCCAGTATGATTGAGTGCCTGGGAATGAGGCGTAGATAGTGTATTTTCCTGAAATGTCTGGTGTCCATGTGAAGCTGTAGAAGCCCCTTGCGTCAGTGGTTGCGGTGCCTATTTGTCTGTAGTTGCCATTAGAGTCTAGAACGCTTAAGACAACTGGTACTCCAGTTACGTTCGTTGGCATTGGCTGCTGCATGTATACATGTTCCATCCAGTCGCTCATACTCGAATCAGCAACGCATGGAACTCCTTGTGGAAAGTCTCCTTTCTGAACTGCCTGTTGAGTTCCCGGCGAAATGTCCGTTACCATGCCAGTTACAAGTATTTCGTTGCCCTGTGTTGTACCGCTGTTTTGAACTGCAGCCGTTATCTCGCTGGGTCCTTTGCCGAAAGTGTAGATTTGCGCGTCATATGAGTTCCATTCAACAAGATAGCCGTCTCCCACTGCTCCTTCACCTCTGCCGCTGAAGCTTAGTATGTCCCATACTGGTTTTCCAGTTGTAGCATTAAGTGCAAGTCTCGTGGCGTTCTCAAACAGTGGTGGGTCGTACATGCGTGACAGCGAGAAGAATAGTTCTCCGCCGCCGATGCTTGCCGAACCGAACTGCCAAATTGGATATACACCGTAAGGTGTGTTGTATCCAGCACTTGGAGATTGGTAGACCCAAGCGATTTTGCCTGTGGCTAAGTTGATGGCTGTGCAGTAGCCGCCGAGGTCAAAGGTGTATACGTTGCCGTATGCAATGTCAGCTGCCTGTGAAAGGGTGCTCAAAGCGTTGTATGGAAGTTGGGTTGGTCCCCACAGCATGGATCCGTTCGTCATAGAGTAACCCCACTCTTGGCATGTGTCTTTGTCCTCTAAGACATAAACGTCTTGACCAGCGGTAAGGACTTGGAGGTAGTTTTCTGCGGGTATCGTAACGTTGTGCATCCATAGCATTTGTCCGTTTAGGGCGTTAAATCCTGCTTCAACTGCGTAACCAACGGAGTCATAAGTTACATACGATGGTGCCGATCGCATAAGTATTACGTCGTGTGTCACTCTTGAGATACTGAGAGCTGGACTGATTGGGTTGCCGTTAAATGTGGTTGGCACAGTTACGTTCCATTGATCTCCTCTGGACCACGCGACCGAAGTTGGCGGTCTAATCATCTCCTGGTTTAAAGATTGGTTTGCCCAGCATAATGTTGAATTCCACAGAGTTAGGTTGCCTTGACTTGCGAAATAGCCTAGAATCGTGCCTACGCAGGAATCAGCGGGGTTGATGTCTTGAATGTAGCTTGCGCTGCCTACGCCTGTGATGTTGCCTAGGTACATTCCGTTGAATGCGGAATACAAACGCCAAGTTGCAGCACCGCCAAACATTCCACCACCAATTTGGCTGTAAAGAACTGCTACTGAACCGTACTCCTGCATTGAATGCATCGACACTACTTCACCCATCCTCAACCCCTCTGCGTTTGTTTGGCCTCCGACGCTCAAGTTTGGATTTTGCGGTGACGCCAGAGTGCTTGGTGGCGCGCCTATGCCTGGAGCCTCTTTCCACACTGTTTGGCCAGTTGCCAAGTCAATTGCTTCCCAGTAAGCTTGGTTGTTGCTCAACGTGTTGTAGTCGCCGTAGATGAGCATTCCCTGCATGATGATTGGCTCGAAGAAGTCGCTGATGATTGTGGTTGTCATGAAATTGTGCATTTCATCGCCGGGGATTGGTCCGCCGATTTGACCGCCGAGGGTTGTCGGCTTGTACCACATTATATGTGCCGTGGTAGGTGCGGTAGTGTACGGGTTGAAGTTACCTGTAGCGTCGTAGTCACCGGTGACAGCGAATGTTTCAGGTGCAAGACCAAGCCAGTTCCCTCCGAGGACTGACCATCCATAGTTAGTTGCCTCTATTGGGAAGTCCCAGTAAGCTGTCGGCAGTGGAGGACTTTGAATGGTTGGGATTGGTGCTTGCTGAACACTGATCACAACCGCTTGGCTTACAGATGGCAATTCTTTATCGCCCACGTATGTTGCTCCTCCACTCATTAGTGTCTGTCCCGGGTAGTTTGCTTGGAATGTGTAGTTGCCTAGTTGGGTTGGTGTGAATTCCAGTGATGGAATTCCTCCGGTCGGATCCGCTGTGTACGGACCTAGGTGAGTAACGTCTCCGTTTGGAGCTGTGATGTTGACTGTTATGCCTGTATATCTGTCGCCCGCGTTGTTCATGCCTGAATTGGCCATTGGTTTGCTCAAGAAGACCTGCATGTATATTGGTTGTCCAATGCCTACTGGATTAGGTGAAACTTGAATTTCCAAGAACGTTGGGATTGAAACGACTGCTGCGTGTGTTTGTGTTGACAAAACTCCTGTCATCGACAAAATTAGTATCGCCATGATAGCGATTGAAGCTATTTTTTCAGAAATTGTGGTTTTCATTTATTTTTTCTCTTCCTTAATTTTTTATTGGACAATAAGCATGAATGTATAAACATGAATGCCCTTGCCCAATAGCCACTCTTGTCATACTACTTAGTATTTAACATTTGTTAGAAATGCGGATGCAAGCCCTCAAAAGTTAGCTATGCTTAAGAACAAAAGAGTTTCTAACCATTCTCAGGCAAAATATTAAGATTTCATATAGAAAATTATTAATTAAAACACTACTCAACTAATTTTGAAGAGATATTATCGGCTGCTTTTTTGACGAACTAGGTGCAGTTTTCTGTTGTTTTTGGTCTTAAAAGTATTCATTTGACTAGTTAATTAGAATGATGACGCTACAAGAAACAAATACGCACTATCTATTTGTGTTCCCAAGTTCGTCCATGATTTCTTTGGCCCTGTCAACTCGAACTTTGCGTTCTTTAACCATCCGTTCAGCCACCAAATCGATCATCTCATCTTTTGCGCCTGCAGTGATTGCGATGTTTCTTGCGTGAAGTGACATGTGGCCCCGCTGGATACCCTCATTCGCTAGCGCCCTGAGTGCACCCAGGTTTTGGGCTAATCCAACGGCAGCTAAGACCTCAGCGAACTCATTGGCTGTCTTTACGCCGAGAATTTTCATTGCGATTCGCGCTACTGGGTGGGTTTTTACGGCACCTCCAATCAAGCCGACAGCCATCGGCAATTCGATAACACCTTCCAGATCACCACTCACATTTTTTGTCCATCTTGAAATGCTCGTGTAAGGTCCCTTTAAACCGGCGTAAGCGTGTGCTCCAGCCTCGATTGCGCGGTGATCGTTGCCCGTGGCGAGAACAACTGCAATGATGCCGTTCATTGCCCCTTTGTTATGCGTAGCGGCGCGGTATGGGTCGGCAGCCGCGAAAGCTGAAGCGTAAGCGATACCGTCGACTGCACCTTCTCTGCCCAAGGCTTCTTTGGGTATGGTACACCAGGCTTTCGCCATTCTTTTAGTGGCTAGATTAGAGATGATACGTAGGTAAACGTGACCGCCTGTTAGCATTTCAATTTGTGGAGCCACTGCTTCTGCCATGGTGTTAACAGCGTTTCCGCCCATTGCGTCGCGGCAGTCAACATACAACTCAACGATTAGCATCTGCCCCAAGGAAGTTTCGATGATTTTTGCGTCTAAATCTTTGGCTCCACCTCCGAAAGAGTTCAACACTGGATCTTGTTCATTCGCTTTCTTGAGAATATCTGCCTTGGCGTCTAAAACCTGTTTTTTCGCTTGTTGAGAGTCTTTTAAGCCTACAACTTGAATTTGCCCAATCATGATCGGCGCTGTACTGCTAGTGTAGAAACCTCCTCCGTCGCGAACCATTTTTGCAGCGTAAGAGGCAGCAGCAATGACGCTTGGCTCCTCAGTCGCCATTGGAATAAGGTAGTCCTTACCGTTAATTTGGAAGTTGACTGCGAGCCCTAATGGTTCAGGGAAGACGCCGATTACGTTTTCAACCATATGGTTAACCGTATCAAAGGCTACTGAACCCGTGTTCTCAAGCAGCCCGATTTCCTCGTCGGTTAATCCTGCAAAATCCTTAACGATTGCTAGACGCTCCTTCAACGGAAGCTTATAAAAACCTGAGATTACAGAGGTCTTAGACATTTTTCATCCCTTTGCTCGCGCCCAAATTGAAAGAGTAGTTCCAATTTGGACATTTAAGCTTAACCAAAATTAACCAGAATACTTGGGTTCACAGTGTTGTTTGCCCCGGAGTTCTCGGCATTGGAAACGCAGAGACGCCCAATCTCTTGCGGATTTCCTTCGCCAAAACTGCGCCATGACTGACTCGATAATTGTCCGTGACAACTTTTTTTGCCTTTGAACGCTTCACGTACTCGATTAACCCGTCAAAATCCGAGTGGTCGCTTAACGCCACCAAGTATTCTCTTTCGCCAATTCGCTTGCACGCTGAGTTGAATTCCCACCCGCTAAGACAGATACGCGCGTTACCAAGACCGACGTAACCTCGGGCATTCATGTGGTAGAAAGCGACACATGGAAGATTGCCGTCCAAAAGTTGCCGCCCGTCAGCATTCGTTGAAAGGGACATGTCGCCGAGACGCATGCCGTGATATTTACAAACTTTGGCAATTTCATAAACCCGCTCGGGCATAACGAAGGGCACAGAAACGTCAGCGTCTCTCAGAAGCTGCATGGCTTCCTGAAGTTTCCCGTGGTACCCAAAAACGTAAACAGAGCCGCCACGCAGTCGTTTCTCAACCATGGATACATATAGTTCACGCACATCCACGTTGAACCTGCGTCTGCAGGATGGGCTTCCATATGTTGCCTCAACCACCAGCACGTCACACTCCACGGCTGGCGTGTCGTCAATACGGAAGTCGCCGCTATATGCAATCCGTATTCCGTCAGCGTCCTCAACCAGCACCTGTGCTGCACCCAAAATATGGTCGGCCTTAAATAGTGTTATCTGTTCGTCTCCGAACAGGAAGGGTTCACAGTACCTCAAGGTTTCAATCTTGATTCCCTTAAGATTGAGCGAGCAGTCAAGCTTTTGGGCAAGGTCCCTTGTGGCGCTCGTCATCAAAACTTTTTGGCAGCATTTGAGGCTTTTCCGTAATCCGCCAAGATGATCTGCGTGTGCGTGGGTTACAATCCTTAGCGGGCGGTTCTCGTCAAATGCGTCGCATGCGACATTACTGCCTAGCAGAACTGCACCATTCTTCGCTACCTGTGCCCTTTCAGCCATCCTTATCCTTACCTAAGTTGTTTTTTCGGCCAGCCACTCGACTAGCTGCCTTGGATTCTCACTTATAATGGTTACGCGAATCGGGCCTAACGGGGACTCTCCTGTTTCCTCCGAAAAAGAGATGTGCCCTGCAAAAGCGACCTGCTTATTAAGGCAGAAACTCAGAGAGTTTCCTCGTATGCTGTGAAAAAGGGCTTTTCTGGCTGCATCACGAATTCTGTCAGTTCGCAGCAGGTTACGAAACTTTAGAAGCGAATCCTTCCCGGATGCTTTAGCCGTCAAGACGCTGCCTTTGAGGTCGGGTGCGACTGTTATTGAAACGTTGCCTAATATATTACAAACTGCCGTTTTCACTTTTTCTTCAGTTTCCGTCGGGTTAATTTCCGTTTCCGCGTGAATTACTTGATCCATTTCGACTCAATCCTTTCCAGTGCTCTCTTAGCTGCAAACTTGGCGTCTGCGGCACTATTATCGTTAACTATCAACTGCTCAGCCATCGCTATAACGTTCCCCAGCCCGACGTTTAGCTCGCGTATATCACGTTCACGGAACACAGCCCAACCATCGGGGTCATCACTTCGGCGGCGGCTAAACAAGCGATTAAACCTTGTTTCAGGCGAAGCATGCACGGCTACAACGGTAAATTTTGCGAAATGTTTTTTGAAGGCGTCAACCTCGTAGAGGCTTCGCAATCCGTCAACGAGAACCTTGGCGCTTTCTTGTCCCTCAATTTTTGGAATACACTTTGAAGCGACCACTGTGTTTCCGCCTTCCTCACGGAGTTCAAGCATAATTTTGCCTACGTTTTGTGGCGTTAAATCCAAGCCGTGCTTGGCTGTTTCTTCCCTGACTATGTCGCCCATAACCACGATGGCGTAGCCGAATTCGTGTGCGGCGTCAACGACCAGTGATTTGCCAGAGCCAGGCATCCCTGCTAAACCAACAACTAGTTTGTCAGTGTTCATAGTGCACCCTTTTTTGTTTCTATGGCGTTAACTCACATTAAAGAGTATCTGAAACGCAAGGCAATGGTGAGTTATCAAACAACATAGACCAAGGCAAACGGTAACTCTCACATTCCAGAACGGGGCTTAATTCTTTTTAACGATTCAAGTAGTTAGGCCAGTAGTGAATCCTCACTTCATTTGAAGAGTGAAATGAAAATACAAACAAAATGATGAGCGCAAACCGTTTGATTTTCGTTTTTAAAAGCATTTATGCTGGTAACAGTTAAAGTACACTAAAGGAATCCGCAATGTCTGAACGAATTAGGAGCTTCATTGCCTTTGACATGGAAAACGATCAGGTGCTCAGCAAACTTGCCGACGCACAGAAACTTCTCCGAGAGACTGGCGCCGACCTCAAGCTTGTCGACCCTAAGAACATCCACGTAACCATGCGTTTTCTCGGCGACATCAGTCCTGGCATGGTGGACAAAATCCATGAAAAAATGAAGAACATTAAATTCACGCCCTTCACCATTCAACTCCGAGGGTTAGGTGTCTTTCCAAGCCTGAATTACCCAAGAGTCGTTTGGGCAGGCATGACCGAGGGTGCGGAACAGCTCAAAAGCATCTTCACTCAGTTGGAACCGCAGATACGCGCTCTAGGCTTTGCAGCGGATGCTTACGGTTTTAGTCCCCACTTGACTATAGCACGGGTTAGGTCAGGGGTTAACAAGCAGCGCCTTACTGAACTAGTTGCTAATAAGGCTGATTATGAGTTTGGGACTATTAATGCGAATTGCTTGCGGCTTAAAAGAAGCCAGCTTTCACCTAAGGGTCCAACTTACTCAACAATAAGAGAATTTTGTCCAACATTGAAACAAGAATGATTTTCATGCAGGAAATTACACAGCAAGTTCTCATGCAAATTTCACCGACAGATGAAGACCGCACGAAAGTTGAGGCGGTAATCCGGGAGTTAGTGCAGAAAGTAGACATAGCCTGTAGGGAAGAAGGGGTTTCAGCGGTTGTGCGTGTTGAGGGCTCAGTAGCCAAAGACACTTGGCTTCGCGAGAACCCGGACATCGATATTTTTGTGCGTTTGCCTATCTCGATACCAAGAAAGAAACTGGGCGAAGTAGGCTTAAAAATAGCAAGGAAAGCAGCGGGCAGTTACCCGCAGGTTGAACGGTTCGCTGAGCACCCGTACCTTCAAATTGTGGTTGAGGGTTACCGCGTGGACATTGTTCCCTGCTACGATGCCAAACCCGGCGAGTGGCAAAGCGCCACAGACCGCACACCCTACCACACAGATTACATAAAAAAACATTTTACTACAGGACTGCGAAACGAGGTAAGGCTTCTTAAAAGCTTCATGCAGAGCACAGGCGTCTACGGAGCTGAAATAAAGGTTGGTGGGTTCAGCGGTTACCTTTGCGAACTGTTGATAATGAGGTATGGGTCTTTCGGTGAAACCATAGAAGCTTTTGCACATTACAGTAAACGGGTAGTAGTCGACATCAAAGACCACTACGCTGGTAGGCAACGTGAGCTATCTCTGCTTTTCCCTGAGCCTCTGGTGATTGTTGACCCGGTTGATAAAGGAAGAAACGTCGCTTACGCAGTGCAACCTGAGAAACTATACAGTTTTGTTGCTGCTTCAAGAGCTTTCTTGCAGAAACCGGACTCAGCTTTCTTTTTCCCCCCAAAAACTAGAGCCCTGCCGCTTGAACGCCTAAAAACCCTGCTGGAAAGCCACGATTTATCAATCGTGTTTCTGGTAATTGATCAAGTTCCCTCTGTTCCCGATGTTCTTTGGGGTCAACTGTACAGAACAAAACGTTCACTGCACAAGTTAATAGAGCTCAACGACTGCAAAATTCTTAAAGACGCGGTTTGGAGTAACGAAAAAAACCTAAGCATTTTCATTTTTGAATTGGAGCAGCAAATTTTGCCGAAAATCAAGAAGCACCTCGGTCCACCGCTTGAACGGGAACCCGAGTGCAAATCTTTTTTGGAGAAGTACGTTTGGAACGAGCACATTACTTCAGGACCCTTCGTCGAGGACGGTCGTTGGATGGTGTTGTTGCCGCGCAAAACAACCGACGTCGTCATGCTATTGAGGGACAAGCTGGCTGGGGGAGGCAAAAGTGTTGGCGTTGCAGACCTGATTGCTGAATCAATCCGCAAGAAACTCAAGGTTATGGTTAACGGCGAAATAAGCGGAGTATACTCTGAGAATGGCGATTTTGCAGTGTTCCTGACCGAATTTACCTCTGGCAGACCGTTCTGGCTGAAAAAACCATAGAGGACAACGAGTTCAGTGTTTTTGGCCTGTTCCACTGAAAGAACAGTTTGTTCCTTGAGGAGAGCTATTAGAAAGAATGCTGCGTTCTCTAAATGTAAAGAAGAATAGAACGTGATAAACACGAGAGGTAAGTTACTGATTATATGCGTTCTCGTTTGTCTGGTCAGTCTAAACACCGCCAGGATTGGCGTTAGGGCTCAGCCCGGTGGAGCCATCGTTATTAATGCTGACGGCTCGATTTGGGGAACCAGTTTGATCCAGCGTCAAGGAAATATTTACAGCCTCGCAGGCAACATTTACGACATGCCTATCACCGTGTCATGCAGCAACATTGTTCTTGACGGCGAAGGGTTTGCGCTTCAGGGTGCAGGCGGCTGGGGGACGCCTGGGGTCGCAGGCTTGGAGAACTCTGCTGCGATAGACCTTGCGTGCAGCAATGTAACTGTTCGTGACTTTGACATATGGGGCTGGGAAACAGGGGTCGCAGGTGCCTACGACGGCAACGCAGTTACTGACAACAATATTAGCAGAACAGAAAACGCGATCGCGATTTACGCTGACAAGTACATTGTAAACTGCAACTCCTTTTCGGACAGCATTTACGGGGTCTACATCAAGGGCAGCAATAACTTTGTCTCGCAAAACCAGATTGCTGCCAACTATTGCGGCATAATGATTTACCCGACTATCGAGACCACAGTAACGGAGAACAACTTCACGGGCAATGAAGTCTGCCTTACCATTGGCACCTATGACAATTTCAGTTACCAAATTTACGATAACAACTTCATAATCAAATCGAACTCGACGGTTGTCGAAACAACCTCAGACGCTTTGGGACCCTCCGATACTGGAACGCTTCCCCCGTGGGATAACGGCTCGATAGGTAACTACTGGAGTGACTACTCTGCAATGTACCCGAACGCCGCCCAAGTCGACAACTCAAGCATCGGCAACACACCCTACTTAATCCGCACCAACCCCACAGTCATAGACCGCTACCCGCTTATGACCCCCGCTTCACCTCGAAACACAAATCAATCATCATCCTTTGAGACGACTAATGACGATTCGACTCCACCCTTCTCAAAAGCTGAACCAGAGTCTTCTCAAAGTCTACGGAGCAGAACCATAGAGTTTTCGTTTGCAACCGCCGCAATCATTTCGGTAGCATCGTGCATCGTTGTGTTAGCGTTTAGAAACAAGTTGTTCTGGCTCAAATAAAACCACCAGCAAAACTTCTTTTTTATTTACCGAAAAGAAGTCGGGTAGGTCTATTGGGTCACTGAGTGGTACCAGCTGATTATGTATTCAGGCAGGTTTAAACCTCTTTGACCGAGCCGTTCAGCAAGCTTGACAGGCACTGGACTCAACGCGAAGGCTGCTCGGGTGTAGAACCGTCTTGGCGTAAGTGGCTTAGCTTCCTCAGGAAGGACAAGTGCCATGTCTGCCTTCTTTGCAAGAGTCGAGTCTTTGGAGCTGGTTATCGCGAAAACTGTTCCAGCGAACTTTTTGATGACGTCAGCCCAGATGATGACAGGTCTTGTTTCGCCCGAATAAGAAATTAGGATTTCAAGGTCACCTGCCCTCGGATGCGGCGTATTAACGCCCCTAGTGATGTAGACGTTGTCTCCGAGGAAGCTTTTGATGTGGAATAGCCTGACGCCTGTCATCTTGGCAATTTCGTTAGCAGTGCCTTTTCCACCAAGGAAAACGTTTGTTCGTTTTTCAAGCAAATCGACAAGTTGCGTGTACGTTTCAGAGTTTACGTTCGAGTCTATGATGTCCCCAATTCTTTCAAGTTCATCAACGCAAAGCTGGAAAACGTCTTCAACCTCAAGATTTCGGAACACCGCTTCAACCATGCTGTTCAAAAGTTCCAGCGTGCCCAGTTCGAATATGTCGCCCATCATACCTGTCTCGCTGTACTCGGTTCCAGGCTTTGACTTGCCACGGCCTTTAAGCTCAACCACGTGACCATACTTGTCAACTAACTCGCCCAGCGGCGACTCAGGGGCAGAGGTAAAAAGGCCCATCGAGAACCTGTTTGTTTTCTTCTCTTCGATGTACTGGGCTAAATCCTGCGCCATCACCAAGGGATCATCAGAATAACCGCTACCGCTATTTATTAGAAGCAACGTTTTCTTGTAGCGCCTCGCAAGGTCGGCTGCCGCATCGTACATGCTTTTGCCTGGAAAACCCGGGTCATCCGGTGTCAAAACCACCTTGTTCCGCCAACCCTCTTGGCTAAGCGCAATCTGGCTTAACGCAGCGTTCAATGAGTAAAGTGATCTGCCCGACCCACCACAGATTACACAGTCAGCTGATTTTAAATCGTTATACAGGGGTGAAAGCTCTCTGTGCTTTATACTAAGGATGTTTTCTTGGATTTTGTTGATATACCCTATGCTACTTATTTTGCTTTTGATACCAACGACACCCGCGTGCAAAAACATGATTTAACGACACAGTATATTATCCTTGCGCTCACCAGCATGTAAAAAAACCTAGCACGCCACGTAGTGCTTAACTTCATGGTTCTTGACAAGAGTTTCCCAAAAGCGCCGCTAAAGGTTTATATCAAAAGAAGCCTTCAGCCAAAGAACTCGGTGAAAATTAATGCCATCTCACACAAGCGCCGAAAAATTCCAGTTTATCGCAAAATTAGCATTGGAGATGGGTGCTGCTGACGCCAAAGTAATCCCTGCCAAAAAAGTGGTAGTTGAAGACCGAGTGGTTCTCAAATGCAAAATCGGCTGCAACAACTACGGCAAAACCCTAGCTTGTCCACCCTACACTCCGTCGGCTGAAGAGTTCAGGAAAATCGTTGACGAGTACGATTACGCCGTGTTCATGAAGTTCAAGTCGAAAGCTACGGCTGACGCAGAAGTGCTAAAGAACCTTAATGTTGCCGAATCCGACCCGACCGTGCTAAAAGAAATCAAGGAAAAGACGACGAAGTTTTGGGCAGACTGGAAAGCCGATAAGAAAAAAATGCTACAAACCGTGGTTGACTTGGAAAAAGCAGCCATGAAAGAAGGCTACAGCTTAGCGATCTCGTTCGTTTCGGGAACCTGCCAGCTCTGCGACAAATGTAACACTCAAACAAGAATTTGCGTGCATCCCGAGTTGGCGCGCTGGTCAGAGGACGCTGTTGGCGTAAATGTGAAAAAAACGGCAACCAACGCTGGGATCGAAATTAGCTTTCCATTCACGAAAAACCCTGAATCCTTCGCGTTGCTTCTGATAGATTAAGCAAATAGCTGCAGTGGAAATTTCTTTTAACATGGCAGAAATTGTGACCCTGTTACAAGGATTTTTTGAGGAAGGAATTAAGTTTTTTCCATGTTGGGTGATTTCCTTCGGGGTCAGATAGGTAGCAGGCGGAAACCGCGTTTGCCAGCGTCAGGCGACACTGATCTGAAAGATTGTTGTGGTCACCTATTATGTTTCCCGCTGTCCAAGCGTCGCCCGCGCCTGTCGCCCTCAACACCTTAATCTTGAATGTGGGCGCCAATGCCTCCGTTTTGCCTTTTAAAGTCGCGGAGAAAGAAGCGGTGTGAAGGTCAATTCTCGCCTGCAGGTGTTTCGCCAGAACCCGAGCCGCCTCTAAAGCCACTTCAGCAAACGGCAAATTGGTCCTTTTGTCATCAAACGTTTTGTCAAGTAAGCGAGCGTAGACGACTGCTTCGTTTTCGTTTAGGCTTAAGATGTCGAGTAATTGTGACTTGAAGATTTTTTCAATTAAATCAGGAATTGCGTGAATGTTTGGCGTTGGGTCGGCGGTGTCGTAGTAAGTTTTTCCTTTTCCCAGCTTTTTTGTCTTGCCGAAGACTCCTTGGGCAAGTTGTGTACCGTTCTTTGTAGTCCCAGCCCAATTAAAAAGACAAGCGTAATCCGCGTTTTCAATTGCCGCGTAATCGCTCTCATTCAAGTTGTCAGGTCCAAAATCTGCCAGAGCGCCTAAGTCGCGTATCATTACGTTCGTTTTTGCACCTTTGTTTCTTAACTCCAGCGCAGTTGTTATTGAAGCCTTACCCAGCACCTTCACATGTGAAGTGTCAACCGTGGTACCTCTGAAATAATACCTTATTTGCTCCAGCCCCCACTTGCTTGTGCAAACAATCGGCGTAACCTTAACGCCTAGGTTTGCCAAGGCTGAAGCTACGTTGACGGCGTTTCCTCCCTGCATGTCAGTTTGAGGAATGCCATCTAGGCTGCCGCCTTTGCGTTTTGCTACTTCTCCTATTAGACGCGAAAATTCACGTGGATTCCAATCCAGATTGATTAGGCGGTCAAGAAAAAAATCTGGTAAAACCGCAACCTTGCATTCTTTCCATTCTTGTTTTGCAAAGGATTCGAGTTCGTTTTTGCACTCTACAATGGACATTAGACGGCTCCTTAGCGGTTATTTCCAAAAAGCTTAAAACAATCTAGCCATTAAAAGGTTTGTTAGTGGCTAAATGGGGATTGGGGTAAGGAATTTGAAGTTCAAAACGGAAGTTTGCCTCTTATCACTTGCTCTTTCGTTATTCGTGGTAAGCGCTTTCTTTTACTCTTACCAAACTGGCAGCACAAGTCTGATGTTGAATTGGGGGTCTTACCCGTATCAGGGGTACAGCCTTGCATTGGTTGGTTTTGGCGCCGTTCTCACGTTGGTTGCTTTTGTGTCTTATTCAAAACGTGGCAAGAGTATTTACATTGAAACTTTTGATTTTTCAAGCGAGGATAAATCTAACTAGCATCCATACAATATCCCCGCACAGTAGGGCAACGATTAAACCCGCAGTTATGAATATTAACATGGGTAATCCTGGGGTTGCCCACACGTAGGTGTCGATTTTTCCTGTTTGAGCGGCGTTGGATAAACGTTCGACGATTCCGTTTCTTCCCTCATCATTGGGAATAACCACCAATTTTCGTTTTAGAACGTTTTCGTCGTCAGCTTCAACGTCTTCCATAGGGAAGATATGCCATTTCTCTTTTAGTTTTGCAATAGTCACTTTGTAGCCTGTTATTAGGATAAGGATTTTTTTCCATGCTGACTCATGTACAAGTGTTCCCGTAAACATTTTTTTCCCATTTTTCTTGTGCCACACAAAATTGCGCAGTATCATGTACAAGCCGCTTGCTGCCGCAAACAAGACGCCGTTGCTGAAGATGGTCATTGGATATATTACTTGGGAGACAGGGGACAAGCTGTTTGCTATGATGGGCGTGAACAGGACGACAGGAGCGAATGGCAGGGAAAAGGCAATGCACATGAGGGCTTTTGAGTCTGCACCTCCGAATGCTCCAGAATAGAAAAGTAGGAAGGCTAACCCAATTGTGAAGCCTACGCTTACCCCGAAGAGAACAAGTTTGGATTGGTCAAAAAGAAGCAGGTCCGATACACTGAGCGCAATTGCTATTGGCGCGTAGACCGCCCAAACCCAATTGCTTACTTCCCGGGTTTTATAGTCGCTCCATGACGAATAAAGCAGGATGACCAATGTAACGGCCACCTGTGACCCGATTAGAAGAAGTTGGTAGGTCAACTTGTCACCTTTCGGTTTAAACTAGAACCTTAATTCCATTTAAGGAATATGAACATAAAATACTTAACGCAAATAAAGATTAAGAAAGCTATTAGTTGCCGCAGGTCACATCGATGATCGGCGGCATTTCAGCAAGCACCCAGAGCCCAGGCGAAACCCCGTTGTAGATTGGAATCACCGAGTTGTCAAAAGTCACGATTGCCCCATACCATGAAACGTCTAAAGCATAGGTGAAGGACAGTGAACTTTGCGGCATCACTGGAAGCAGCGAAATTGTTTCAGACGTGCTGTTTGCGCTTAAGGCGCCTCTTGGAGTCGCGGGACTCATACTGTCAAACCTGTAGAGTGCATGGTTAAATCCGTCAGTATACATTATGCCTGCACCGGTGTTTCCATTTGTGAATTGGCTCCAATGATGGATCCAGGTTTGTGTGGCGTTGAAGACTTGTGTTCCGCTGGCGGCTACTGGGTCGCCTTGGGATGTTCCGTTTTCAGTTTGCAGCTGGTTTATGGTGGAAGTCAACGAGATTGGGCACAGCTCATTTATGTTGCGTGGCTGGCTTGAGCTGATGAACATAAGGCTGAGTTGGTAGGTGAAGTAGGTTGCGTTTGCAGGCAGCGTCAACACAATGTTAGCGTAGAGGTTTGGGCAACCGGGAACTCCGCCCGGATATCCTGTAGGCTGCCATTCAGCTTCCTGCTGAACTATGTCCCGCACTACGCCGTTGACTATCACGTAGTCTATTCCTGACCCGTAGGTGCTTGTAAAACCGTTTATCTGCATGAAGTTGGCGGTGCTCGTGGTGCCGCTGTCAAGAACTTTTGATGTTGCGGTGAATGGGCTAACGTTAAATTGGATGCCTAACTGCCCGTTGCTGACATAGTTGTTGTTTGTGTTGTACGAGAAAGGAGAACGGGCATAAGCCAAAGAGGTTTGGACTGCTTGACTGCTGCCGTTCCACCATAAAGTAAATGCCGACACGTGAGTGTTCACGAGAAAAACAACCATTTGCCTATTGCCAAAAACCGTGGCGTTGTTTGTTAAGCCCAGCGGCACGGTGTAGGATGAAGCCCAATCCTCAATTTGGAAGGGCACTTGCTGGTTTACGCCGTTTATGGTTTCGTTAACGTGAAGGGCTTTCACGGGTACAGGTGGGACAGGAATTGTCTGCGAGGTAACTTTCAAGTTTTGCCCGAGCCAAATCATGGTTCCATTCTGAAGAAGCTCCACCGCGACTGTTGCCGCCGGGTTCGTCAGTGACGTGAATATGTCTTGGTTAGATTGAGGTCTAATCAATCCGGCAGCTACTTGCCAAGTGTTCAGGGCGGTGTCACCTTGCTTGGTGAATTTTATTGTGAAGGTTGTTGAGCCTGAATTTAGGTAGGAGTTGATGGACATGTTGTTCCAACCGCTTACGAGGCCCGATGACAGGGTCTGCCATGTAGCCCCGTTCCAAGCGGACACAGCCACCTTGTTGGAGCTCATTGTGCCAGCGTCTATGCAGAGGGTGGGATGAAGAAGCGTCGTCATGTTCAGGTTTATCCACTGCTCTTCAAGGTTTAGGCCGAAGCTCGCGTCGCCGCACGTAAACGTTGCTGAATCGATGTTAACGTTGAACGGTTGTGAAGCTGTTACCGTGAATCGCATCGTCCAGTCACCCATGCTGTCTCGGAACTGGGATGGAGCTGGACTGCTGCTGCTTAGGAAAGATTGGCTGTACGGGGTGATGGATGCCCCCAAATTTGTCACGGTAAAATAGCCGTTTCCGCTGCCCGGGTACCCTGACCCATAATTGTAAAGTTGAAAGACAGCGTTAGCGTTCGCCACTGTTGCGTCGGCATCCATTTCCCACAGAAGGCTATTCCAAGTGTTCAAGTCAGATTTGCCTGAAAGCTCTGCTTCGCACGTGTACTGTGCTGGAAGAAGGAGGTTGCCGACGCTTGTTTGCTGTGAAAGTGTTAGCCCGCTGTTGTCAATCATCAAGTAGGCGTTGGTGTTATCCTGGGTTGACGCGCTAACATAATAGTCTATCTCCAAATAATCCGTTTGGCTTACAACGGTGTATGCTGGGAAATTGTAGGTTCCTGAAAGCGTGGATGCGGAGGTTGTCAAGGCGCCAGATGGCGCGACACCCGAAACCAAGGTTTGCCTTAAAGTGCCTGATGACTCCCGAATTAGAATGTTTACATCGATTTTTCCCACCGCCACGCTGGCAGCAGGATTAATTAGAACTGCACAGCAAGCGTAACCGACCGTTTTCGAGGGTTGCCACGCTAACGTTACGGTTCCAACTGACGGGTTTAGTACGTCGTCTCCGTAACCCATGTATTTCTGCCCTGTTTGGCTCCACCTTGGGTCGGAGGCGCCGTTGTTGTCGGTAATGCTGTACACCTGACCTAGATTTGTGCCTATACTTGCGTACACAGCCTGCCCGACGCCTGTTGCTGTAACAGCCACCGACGGGGATGAGCCGTAGTTTGCAGCGCTATTTTGGGTTTGAACCGGATTTGATTGGTTTACACTTGAGTAAGAAACTGCTCCTCCGACCGCCGTTGAGCTGGCAGACATGGTTACTTGAATTGAATGGCTGCCTGACGTGGGAGCTACTAGGTAAAATATGTATGTTCGTACTTGTGGGTTGGAGTTGGAAGAGTACGCGTTTGTTGATTCCTGAGTCATTGTTACGCCGTTATATTTCACGTTTGAAACCGTTGCGGGTCCAGATGCACCTGCAGCCTTAGACACAGCTACTGTGACAACTAGTAGGCGGTTGTTTCCGCTTCCGACATTGTGGCTCCAAGAAAAGGTTGTGGTGCCACCCGTGTAAGTGTACGATGATTGAGCGTCGTAGCTCACTGACGAAACAGAGTCTTTCCATGCCCTATAATTGAATGTCCACGTGTTTGCGGGGATCGTGGACAGCCCTTGTAGGCTGTAGACTACTTTGCCTAAAAGAGTGCTTGAACTTGACATGGAGCCGCTAAACGTGTATCCCGAAGAAGCCG
>Ga0187874_10001127_pt1 | contig 26548 bp, 25 predicted proteins | sample June2016WEW_16_1_3_FD_132993 | JGI IMG/M metagenome (GOLD analysis project Ga0187874, IMG submission 132993) | Peatland microbial communities from SPRUCE experiment site at the Marcell Experimental Forest, Minnesota, USA - June2016WEW_16_150 | ecosystem: Environmental > Terrestrial > Soil >... | reverse complement strand
GCCGCCCTTGAAAAAGCTGTACAGAAAAAGGGACCGCACAATACGGCCTATGCCGGGCCCAACTGTGCGGTGAGGATGGCAGATCTCGGCATTGCTGTTGGTTCAGCGGCAAAGACCGCACAGATCCACAACGTGGACAACCGGGTCATGTATACCGCAGGCTCGGTTGCGATGAACCTCGGGTTCCTCGGGAAAGACTGTACCGTTGCCTACGCGATCCCACTATCGGCGTCAGGAAAAAACATTTTCTTTGACAGGACAGCATAACCGGAGATCTGACATGCCAGTCATGATGATACGCGGCGGCGACCTCGATCTCGTGGAGTACGAGTTCAGGTCATTTCTTCCCGGCGAGATCACAAAAACGCTCGGCCTTGAAAAGAATACGTACCGGTTACACCCGAAAAAAGGTAAAGTCGTGGTAAAAGCACCAGCCCGGATCCATCTCTCAGTCCTTGATATGAACCGGTTTGCCCCGGATCATGCCGGCGGTGGGGGGATTGGCTTTGCCATCCGGTGCTACTGTACCGCTGAGGTCGAATGCACCTGTCAGGGCCTCGTGATCGATTACAACCGGGCGGCCATCATCGAGAACTTTGTGGCCGTCTTTAGCAAGGCAGTCGGTTATACCGGTGGATTTACGATAAAAGCGACCGATCACGAGCGCAAGCATGTTGGCCTCGGGTCGACGAGCACGGTGATGATCGCGGTGGCGACAGCCTTGAATGAGGCGGTCGGCTCCCCGCTCACAAACGCGGAGCTCCGCCAGCTGATCGGCCATAACTATGTCGAGGAGACCGCGGAGGGCACCATAGCCTTCGGCTTTGAGACGGGGGTCGGGCCTGCGGCAAGTACCCACGGCGGCATGGCGGTAATGGGCGACGAACTCGTCCTCGTGTACCACCACCCGTTTGCGGAAGGGCTTAACGTCTTTATCGTTGTCCCACCCACGGATATCTCATCGGCCGGCACGAAAGAGTTTGACCTGCTCATGAACCGGGCCCGGACGCTTGACTACCGGGACCGGGAACTCAAGGCGTACTTCTTTATGATGGATCTTATTCCGGCGCTCGAATGCGGTGACGTAAAAAAGATCGGGGATGTTGTCTGGGAGATCGAGTTTCGGGGATCAAAACGGGCCGAGATCGAGCACCATAGCTACCGGATCTACCAGTACATGAGCATGCTGCGGGAGGCCGGTCTCGAATTTGTCGGCATGAGTTCGGTTGGGCCATCGATTGCGATCGTGACGGAAAAGGATCGCAGGGCGATCCAGAGGATCCTCAAGCCCATCGGACTTGAGATCGCGATTGCCACGAAAGTTGACAACAAAGGCATGACGATCACGTGTAAAAAGTAATCGGGAGATGTGGTTCTGGAGAATTTATCAGAAAAATCTCTTAACACTTTTGGAGACTTCGGAAAGTTTGGGTACCGCTCCCGCACGCTTGACGCCTTTCCCCCCAGAGCGATATCTCGGAGAAGATACTACGCAGATCATCGTGATGGGAAGGAGCGATCAAGAGGGACAGGCACGGGCCCCTCCGTCGCAAGATATACTGCAGTTTGTTGTAACCAAAGGATTTCTGCCGAGGGAAAAAAGTTTATCTGCATCCCTGTACAAAAACCGGGATTTATTTCCTTCGCCTGACGGTAGTACCATATCCGGCAAGAGCGAGGACCGCTATCACCGCTCCTGCACCCGGTGCATTTGCTTTATTTGTAGGTGCTGCAGCGTAGTCCAGGGCTTCTGAGAGCATCGTTGTCTCGCCGGTATTTACCATGACCGTCTGTGTAAGTGAGACAAACCCGTCTGCCTCCAGCATGACCTGGTGCTCGCCCGGTACAATCCCGGAAAACGTTCCGGGGCTCTCCCCGGCGTAGGTACCATCGATATACACGCGCACATTTTCCGGTGAGGAACTTATCCAGATTGCGCCAAGCGATGAGGCGTTGATGGTCGGTGCAGCCTTCGCTTTTGCAGGATCGATCACGGTGTGCTTCAGGCCGGGCAGGACTGACGAATCGGTAAGCTGGGTGGAATAGCCGTCTGGGAAGGTGACCGTTATGATCTTCGGCGAAAAGTCTGCGGATATCACGGTGCTTACGGCAGAGTTCTGGAGCGCGATCTGGGCGTTCTTAAAGTCCATGGGGGCGGTCTGGTACTCCGTCCCGGTCGGGACGCTTTTTGTCACCGCGAAATTTTTTAAGAGCAGTATTGCCTCTGACCTGTCGAAAGAGAGGACCTGCGGCGGATCGGAACTCGTGGCAAGTCCCTTTACCAGCTGATCCTGAAGCATAGACAAGGGAATTGCATTCTCGATTACGCCGTCAAGGGTAAACGAAAAGGAAGCGGTGGCATCGCCATTAGTGGCAACGGTAATATTGAGAGAATCTGCCGTGAATGCCCCCGCCGGGGCTACCATGAGAAGAGCGATACAGAGGATGCCGCACAGGAAGGCCGGGCGCAGAGTCGGGGCAGGAGATTTCATAGTGATCATGGCATGGCGCTTATAGTACACATTATATACCTTGTTTTGAGTTTTTTACGATATAGGTTACCTTCATTGTTCCACGGTACAGAGGCAGGAATGGATGTGGCGGTGCCTCATGTTGATATAGGCAGTTTGCTCAATATCTGTACTAGTCATGATAGAAACGGTCGTCGGCCTCATCTTTCATCTCGATCAGAACTTGTTCACTGTTGTCCATCACTACGGCATATGGACGTACCTCATACTGTTCTGTATCATTTTTTTTGAGACCGGCTTTGTCATAACGCCCTTCTTACCCGGGGATTCCCTGCTGTTTGTATCCGGGGCTGCGGCCGCAAGCGGAATCCTGAATCTCCAGCTCCTGATCGCGGCATATATCCTGGGGGCGGTGACTGGTGACACGGTCAATTACTGGCTGGGCAACTATCTCGGGTTACACATCTTCCAGGAACGATTCCCGAACTTTATAAAAAAAGAGTATATTGACAGGACATACTCCTTTTACGAAAAATATGGCGGGGCGACCATTTTTGTTGCCCGGTTTGTCCCCCTTGTAAGGACATTTGCACCATTCCTGGCCGGTGTCGGAACGATGAAGTACCGCAGGTTCCTCTTTTATAACGTGCTCGGGGCTGTGTCATGGACGCTTCTTGTCGTGCTTGCCGGGTATTACCTGGGCAGGCTCCGTATTGTAAAAGAGAATATGAGTCTGCTGCTCTTCCTGGTCCTTGCTGTGACGGCGGCAACGATCATTCTCCTCATTGCCGGGCTCATTAATTCATACCTGCAGAAGAAGAAACCGGACGGGCAGTAAAAATCCCATAATTTTTGTTGATTTTTATGGATCGGATCTCCAGGAAATATTTTCTTTACAGGACTGTCGGTGTTGTCCCGGATCCCGGTATCTCCGTTAAATCTGGAAACGGTAACCTGCCCCTGCTCGTAAAAAAATAAAAATAAAAATAAAAATAAAAGAATCCTTTTTAGCGCCTTGACCGGATCGAAAGGATACCAAGAACACCAAAGGCGGCGAAAGCAGCGAATGGCAGGCTGCCGGACTGGGTCGGCGCCGGTGCGGTTGCAGGTGCGGTTGCAGCGGCAGTTGTTACTTCAGCGGTAACGTTGGCCGGGGTACCGGCTGCTGCCGGGGCAGTTGCATTTGCCTGCTCTGCTGTCGTGTTTGCTGCTACGAGCGGGACGAGGGTCACCGGGATCTCAACGGTCTCATTTTTCGCCGGGACTGATGTTATGTTTGCCGTATAGACGGCATACCCGGACTTTTCAACGGTGATGACACGGTATGGCGTTCCGGTCGTGTAGACCTCAACCTTCAGCTGACCGTCCTTTGTGATACCCTTAAAATCCGAATCAAAGGTGACATTTGCCCCATCCGCGTTTGCCGTGACAAGGTAGGTTCCCATGTCCCCGCCGATCAGCTGCGGGGCTGTTATCGCCGTCGTGTTTGCAGTCTGGTTATCCGCGGAATCTGCTGCTGACACGCATCCGACAATTGCAATGCACGCAAAGAGAGTTAAAAAGAACAATTTTTTCACACAATCACATCCAAGTGCGAAAGAAAAGAACGTCGCACGTCCATTTAATAATTCCCTCCTGTTTTGACGGACAATTGTTAAACGTTCCGTGGTTCAGGAGATTTTTTTAAACGCTGCGGCGATCTCGGCGCGGGGGAGCGGCTTCCCGCGCACGGTCATTGTCCAGCGCCGGGTATAACACTCACCGGCTGTTAATGGGGAAAAAAGTGCCTGCACCTCATTCTCGGAAAAATAATGGGTGGCAATCCCGTTTTTCCGTTCGAACGTGTCTGGTTCAGTCTTGCAGCCGATGCCAGCCCGGAAATCCTCGCGTGAAAAACCGGAAAAATACAGGGTTCCCCCGGCCCTGAGCACCCGTGCCGATTCTTCAGCGCAGCGGACACGGGCGGATGCCGGCAGGTGCCCGATCACGTGGAACGCGATCACCATATCGAACGAGGCATCGGCAAATGGCAGGTGACGAATATCGGCAAGGGCGATCTCCCCGGGTGCGTTTTTTTGGACAAGAGACCTGCACAGGATCGCGGCGGTGGAAGAAAAATCGATGCCAACAACCTCGCACTTCTTCTCTAGCAGTGCAGAAAAGGTCTTCCCGTTCCCACACCCGAGTTCGAGCACCCGCTCGCCGGCACCAATCTGCGGCAGGTCGTAGACTGCCCCGCCCCAGACCCGTCCCCGCCGGGAATAATCGTTATCCCAGCAGTCTGCATCGTGATTCCCTCTCATACGTCTGCACCTTAACAACGGTCGCCTGCTCCGTCCAGTGAAGTGAAGGGGGCCGTACAGGGACGGCACTCTTTTTTTTCTGACAAGCCATTTCATTCGAGAAAGTGATGGGTCAGGTTCATGACATCACGGTACGGGATGACCCCGATGAGGTGGTTGTCGTCATCGATGACCGGCAGGGCCCGGAAACTGTACCGCTCGAATTCCTGCGAGGCCTCCTTGAGCGTACTTCCCGCATTTAAGGCGATCACGTTCTCCGTCATGATCGCGGAGAGGGGCGCCTTGTCGTCAGCCCTCAGCAGTTCCTTGAGGTCGACGACGCCTAGCAGCCGGTCACTCCCGTCCACAACGTAGATGTACATAACAACATCTTTTCCCCGGGCATGACGGGGATAATCGTTCTGGACGTACTCAACTACCGTGTCAGGGAGAAATTTGAGGATCTTCTGGGTCGTGTAGTGGATCACTTTCTCCTCCTGCTTTTCCATGATCGCCCGCAGTTTCCTGGCATTATCGGGATTGAGCGCTGCAAGGATATCCTCTGCATCCGAATGCGGTATTACCGAAAGGACATCGGCTGCCTGCCCCGGGGTCATATCGTTGATGAGCTGGACGACCTTATCCGTGGAGAGCGAGGAGATGATATCGCGCTGCACCTTGGGCTCGATCTCTTCAAGCGTATCACTCGCATGCTCGTGTTCGAGGGTGGAGAAGAGCATGACCCGCTGATCGTGATCCATCTCTTCGAGGATATCCGCAAGATCGACCGGATGGATCTCCGCAAGCTTATTTTTTAAGACATTCAGCTTGATGTCCCCCTTGAATCTCCCGATATTTGTCGGCAGTGGCTGAATGTATTTCCAGGAGATCATCTGCTCTGCTTCGGTATCGGCAGAGGTGTAGAGGATCTTTGCAAGCATGCCGAGGCCCAGCCTCCGGAGACGGGCTGCTTTTCCGGTATCGACGTCGGTGACGTAGAGCTTCTTGTTCCGCAGGACAAGCCGGATATCATATACGACTTCGACCTCATTTTCCTCAAGATCGATCACCTTCTTGTCGAGGACATAGTCGCGCAGGAGGATAACATCCTCAGTCGGTTCGGTTTCGTAGGGTTTAAGATCCCCTATGGTGACCTCGATCCCCCGGCCGGTGAGGGTATGGACATTCTCCCACGGGATAAGAAGGCTGGGGTTGCCAAAAGACCGGGAGACATACAGGGACCGCACCTCCGGGATCTTTGCAGTCTCCGCGATCACGAGATCAAGAAGCGATCCTATTTTTTTCCCGGAACGGAGGACGGGAACATTCAGGATATCGGAAAGAAGGATCTGGAGATCCCCTGCCATCGCGGAGGTGTTCGCGCTATTCTCCTGCACCATTATGTACCTCCATGGACGATCGTCCAGAACTTATACCCCAGCAGGACAATGAGAAAGATGAGGTACAGCCTGAGGAAGAGGAGGGCGAACTTCGCCCCTCTCGACAGTTTGATCTGAGGCTTTGCATATTTCTGGTTAATGCTGCGGATCTTCCCGGTCGAATCCCGTAGAATACTTCCGATCCGTTCTCCGAAAACACTCTCAATTGCTACCATTTCTGTACCTCCCTTCACCCGAACAGGTTCGGGAACAGTGTGCTGATGCCGTACAGTGTTGAGATGAGGATAATGCACATGACGATTGATATGTTCGTGATATTGTCAAAGAGGGTATTTTTGTATTTCCCCATGATCTCCTCGTTATTCAGGAGAATGATAAGGAAGACAAGTGCCGCCGGCAGGAGCGTTACCGCAATCACCTGAACAAAGAGGGTGATCAGTACCAGCGGAGCTCCCGGGATGAGCACGACCGCACCGGCGGTGATAAGCCCGAAGAAGTAAAATATGTAGAACCAGAACGCCTCTTTCACCTTGTAGTTCAGCGAGTGCGCCCATCCGAAGACCTCACCGAATGCCCACGAACTGGTAAGCGCGATGCAGATCGCCCCGAGGAACCCGGCATCAAATAAACCGATGGCAAAGAGGACACCTACATAGGAATTGATGGGCATTATTGCCACAATTGCAGCGCCGGCATCACTTATATTCTGGCCAAACAAAAGCGTCCCTGTCACAATGAGGACAAATACTGCAACAACAACGGTGAAAAAGGACCCCACCGCTGTATCAACTTTGCCCCAGGGAATATCTTTCTCTTTCATCTGCTTGTCGACAACAGCGCTCTGCTGGAAAAAGATCATCCATGGCGCTATCGTCGTCCCGATGTTTGCCATCAGGAAGAAGAAGAGTTCGCCATTAAGTCCTCCCGGGAAGTTGGGGATGATACCGGCACGGAAGATATCGGAGACCGAGGGGTGGATGAGAAATGCTGCCGGGATATAGATCAGGTTGACGACACAGAAGGCCATGGTGATCTTCTCCCACGTCCAGTACCGCCCCGACATGACGATACCAAGCATTACGAAGACGACGATGATAACGGTAATAACCGGGGGGACACGGAAGATGCTGAGTGCGGCAGTCATTCCGATGAACTCAGTGACCATCGTCAGCCAGTTGACAATGCTTAGGTCGAGGAGAGAGAACCAGCCCCAGAACGACCCGAACGCACTGAAGATCGCCTCAGCGTGCCCATGCTTGGTCACGGCACCCAGCCGGACTGTCATTTCCTGTACAAAATATGCGACAGGCCCGAGAAGAACGAGGAACCAGATGAGGTTGTACCCGAATTTTGCCCCGGTTGCTGCGTAGGTGGTGATCCCGCCGGCATCGTTGTCCGCGATCATCACAATCAGGCCCGGCCCGGCAAGCAGCAGATAGATCTTGATGGTCTTGATAATACGGCTGTAATTAAAATAGAATTTCGATAAAAGATCCACGGTACCCCCATCCCCTTTTAGTGCATTGTGTCTGTCATCCCTCCATCCGATCCCATTCGATCAAAATGGCAGTTGAAGAAAATCTTCCCGAAAGACCGGGGCCGTTTCCTACCACCAAACAGGTGGATACCGGAGTCATATATAATTATCGCGTTCGGCGGGATTTTTTTTGCTATTGATGACATTCATGGGCGCGGATTCTTATCATAGGTTATAATTTGCCGTTTTTATTCAAATAAAACCCGGATTTGTGGATTTTAAACATTTTTTAGATGATGCGGGTCGTGTTTTCGAAAAACCGGTATCTACCGTGTGCCGGCAGGGATCTGGTGCGGGTGCATTGAAGCATAATAAGGTACAACAAGATACACTAATACAAGGAATACAACAGCCAGAAAAATCCTCTCAAATCAAAGCAGGGGATTGTCGTTGAGGTGCGATGAGATGCTGGATATCAGGTTTGTACGGGCAAGCCCGGAGATCGTCAAAGCCGATCTTTTAAAACGAAATGCTCCGGAAAAGATTGCATGGGTGGACGAGATCCTCGAAAAAGATGCGAGATCCCGTGAGCTCAAAGTACAGACTGATGAACTGCGCAGGCGGAGAAATACGATTGCCCGCGACATCAACGAGGCACGAAAAAGCGGCAAAGAGACCGGGGCGCTGATGGCAGAGGCCGCTAGTCTGCCAAAAAAGATCAAGGAGAACGATATCGAGCAGGAAGAGATCACAAAACTCATCCGCACCCGGCTCATGCGTCTCCCCAATATCCTGCACGACAGCGTGCCGCAGGGAAAGGACGATACCGAAAATGTGGAGATCCGGCGCGTCGGCACACCGCGCACGTTCGATTTCGAGATCCAGAACCACGGACAGCTAGCGGCCGACCGGGGCTGGGCGGATTTCGAGCGGGCGACGAAGATCTCCGGTGCAGGTTTCTATTTCCTCAAAGGCAGCCTTGTCCTTCTGGATCTCGCACTCCAGCGGTTCGCCCTCGACCTTCTGGAAAAGAAAGGATTTACACCGGTCATCCCGCCGTTTATGATCAACCGGAGCTCGTATGAAGGGGTCACCGATCTTGATGATTTCGAGAAGGTCATGTACAAGATCGATGGCGACGATGCGTATTTGATCGCGACAAGCGAGCACCCGATCGCCGCGATGTACCAGGACGAGATCTTCGAGGAAAAGGACCTGCCGCTGCGCCTCGCGGGCCTCTCCCCCTGTTTCCGCAGGGAGATCGGGGCGCATGGGCTGGATACAAAAGGACTTTTCCGCGTCCACCAGTTCACGAAGATCGAGCAGTTTGTCTTCTGCAGGCCCGGGGATTCCTGGCGGATCCACGAAGAACTGCTGGCAAATGCCGAGGAGGTCTTCTGTAAATTGGACCTTCCCTATCACATCGTCAACATCTGCACCGGCGATATCGGCACGGTTGCCGCGAAGAAATATGATATTGAGGCCTGGATGCCACGGGAGAACGCGTACAAGGAGGTCGTCTCATGCTCCAACTGCACCGCATACCAGGCAGCAAGCCTCAACATCCGGGTGCGGGACAAGGAGAATTTCGAGTCCAAGCAGTATGCCCATACCCTTAACTCGACCGCCATTGCCACATCGAGGGCGCTACGGTGCATCCTCGAGAATTACCAGAACCGGGACGGATCGGTGACGATCCCGGAGGTCCTGCGGCCCTACATGAATGACCGTGAGTACCTCTGAGACCGGTTTCGCTTTCATCTCTTTTATCATCAACAATAAAAATATCTGATAAATACTTATTTGTTAAAGGTAATGCAAGAGTATAGTAGAGAACGTGGTAATTATGGGCTATCCCGACTTGAAAAGCGATGAGTCCATTGTCCTGACGGCACAGCATGTCAAGGTAAAATCCGTGTCGTTCGAACTGGTGCTCACCAATCGTCGTCTCATCATCATAGACAGCGAAAAGAATGTTGTTCCGACACAGCAGATATCGCTGATCACCATCAGGAACGTAACGGCCGGTGAGAATGCGATCCGCGACCCGGTCCTCACGCTTACCATCCTGACCGATACGGCAGATACCCGTGAGATGGCGCTTACCTTCGTACGGCAGACTGCCGGTGAGCGCAGGCGTGAAGCGGATGAATGGTCAAAAACCCTCAAAAAATATGTTGCCGAGGCAATATCGCAACCGGTGGATATAGTGGTGGACACGCAGCCCTCCGGGGAGGCTCGGCAGGACCATCCCGGTATTCCGGGGGTAAAAAAGAAGATCGAGATTTCCCATCCCATAAAAAAGATCATGGTGGACTCAAGCCACCTGCCACCAAAACCGGTCGAGACCACGTCACTCCCGGAAGGGTCTTTCTGCGGCAGGTGCGGGAACCGTATCCCCCCCGGATCGACATTCTGCAACCGGTGCGGTACCAAGGTGGTCGTTTCGGGGGATGAGACCGCAGTTTCTGCCTCGCCGGGACAGATTTCCACGGCCCCTGCGGCCGCTTACGGGCCGGGTGACCGCAAGGGCCGGCCCATCGAACAGATCATCCACTCAATAGAACCCCTGATCGAAGACTCAGTGCCCCGCACGGAAGCAGCGCCGGCAGTACCTGAACCAGTACCGTTCTCTCCGGCGGAACCTTCACCCGCCGCAGCCCCATCAGTCGAATCAACACCGGATGCGGCCGCCATTCCGGTGCCCGGGTCAGAACCGGTACCCGCAGCACCGGCAGTCCCGCCCCTGCCCCCGGTACCAACAGCGCCCCGGAAAAAGCGTTCACGGATCCTTGCGGCTGCCATCATCATTATCGTGATTATAGCAGTTGCAGCCGGGGGATTTATGGTCATGAAAAACATGCAGAAAACTACCGTTGTCGAGCCGGTGACGACACCGACACCTGCCATAGTGACCACGGTGCCGACACCAACGCCGACAGAGACCACGGCAGTGATCGCGACCACAGTTATTCCGACGACAGCACAGGAGCTTGTCCCGCAAAGCGGTGTCTGGGTCGAGATCAGCTATGACAAGACCTATTCCGGCCTCGTAGGCACACCGGGTATGCAGCAGGGAGTGTCTGACACCGGTGATCACTTCTACCGGATCCCTACGGCTACCGGGACGGTTGCCGTGTCCCTCCAGAAGACGGACGGCTCGGGTGACGAAATGAAGGCAATCGTGTACAATAACGGTGAAGCGGTAAAAACGGTATCGACAACCACGCCCTACGGCAATATAGACCTGCAGGAGTCGCTCGCAACCCCGACACCAACTGCGACCCCTGTGCTCACGCCACTTCCCACCCTGCCCCTTACATCCACTACGACAGTTTCGGCAAACAGTACGGCGTAATGGTGGACCGGCCTGAAATCATTCTTTTGTCCCGTTCTTGGGAGGCGTGAACGACAGACAAAAATATTAACGTCGTCTTTTGGAGATATCTATACATGATGTACCGGAACCTGTATGCAGGATTGCTCCTGCTCTTTGTGCTTGCGGGTGTGGCCGCCGCGTCCGGTCCGATACAGACGTATCTGGGCGATACGGTCAAACTCTCGGGATACAGCCCTACCAGCCCGACCGTCTACCTCTTCCTGACCGGGCCAAACCTCCCCGCAAATGGCGTAGCGCTGGACAACATCAACAGCCGGTCTGACCAGGGAGGATTTACCCAGGTCAGCGTAGATGGCAACGATCACTGGGAATATGACTGGAACACGGGTTCACTTGGCGGGCGGCTTGATGCCGGTACGTACACGGTCTGGGTGGTCGACGGTCCCAATGACCGTTCCCAGTTAAGCGAGGCCGATTACAGTACCATTTCCGTTACGCTGGGAATTCCCGGCGTCGGTGGTGTGAGCGCGTCTGCCTCTCCCGGCAGCACCGTTACCCCGGTGGTAGTCCCCGGCACGCTCAACGTCAGTTCGGTCCCGGACAATGTCTCGGTGGTTGTCAACGGCAATTACCAGGGCCGGACGCCGCTGAGAATCCCCGGCCTTGCTCCCGGCACGTACCTGGTGAATTTCTCCCGGTTCAATTACGAGCCGCTCTCTACACCGGCAACCGTTGAGGCGGGCGCGACAACCGAAGTAACCGTGACGCTCAGGCCAAAGACCGGAACCCTTGTGATTAACTCAAGCCCGGCAGGGGCGCAGATCGTCCTTGACGGGAATACTGTCGGAATCGCCCCTGTCACGCAGACTGGCATTTTTGCCGGTACCCACACGATCAATGCAACGCTCGCCGGGTATGTTCCCATCGAGGTGCAGGCAGATGTGATTGCCGACCAGTCGGTCACGACCACGATCGGACTCAACAAAACCCCCACGGTCATTCCCGGCATCCCCACACCCGTCCCGGTACCGGTGATCATCGGGGCCTGCGCCGGTGCCATCCTCCTGTTCGCATTCTTCCGGCCGCGTACCCGGGCATAACATTATCCGGGCTGCCGGCCGCTGGAACAGGCCATAATCTGTTTATTTTTTTATTCTCGTACGCGGCCAGCCCGTCCTCGACCGCTTAAGGAAAAAAGAGGATTAAACCGTCATTCTTACCGGGAACTGATGGCCCGGTACAGGAACCAGGCCCCGAGGAGGATCAGGAAGAGGGCAATGATCACGGGCCAGAATTTCAGCGGCGCCCAGCTGATGCCGATACCGACAAGGACCAGGAATGCGCCGATAATGGCAAGGAACCCGCGAGGCCGGGGTGAGGACCGGTTCGTCCCTTCCTCCCCTGCCGGAGCTGATCTTTGCTGTGCAAGTACAGCCGACCCGATAAATCACAGGCCAAGGCCGATCAGTACACCGGAGCCCGGGTAACCGGCAAGCAGCCCGATGCCGAGTCCCAGGAGGACGCCGGCAGGGATCAGCATATAGCCGCCGTGCCGGTGGTGCCGGTGTGGTTCCGGACTATCCGGTTTTTCTTCTGTTACCATATTCACCCGATTGCCGGGCGGCATGATAAAAGATATGTTTTGGATACTGAGTGAACATTTCCGTATGCCAGGAATGTTATTGTTGCAGACCTGATGGTGCATGAACATCGGGCACGCCGGGTTCCTGCGTCCGGGGATCTCGCATGCGTTTCCCATGGGGGAACCCATAGGAAATACGCCCGTAAAATCGTCCGATTGCCCTGTCCAAAAATTAAACCTGTTTTTGTGGTCTGTTTTTCAAAATACGCTCAAATTGAGCCCCATATTATGCCCTTTAGAGCCGCGTGGAAGCCCATTACAGGCCATTGTTTTCTGGATCGACCGAAAACCTATCCGGCCCTCAGATCGGGTCAAAAAACGCGTTTATGAGAACGTTTTATTTCGTCCGATTGCCAAAACAAGGTTCATTTGGGCTTATTTTTAAACGGAGCCCGATACGGGCTTCTTTTGGGTTTGGGGAGGGGCAATCGGGGCTCAATTTGGGCCCGGATTAGAGGTACTCTTTCCCCTTAAACCTGAGCGGGATCACCCATCCCCATATGTGTGCAGGAGGGGGGTACCCACCCCCCATGAGTTATACGGTCAGCGATCCCGGATAAAAGATCCAACAGATGAATGCATCGTATCTGCATTGTGATCGCAGTGCGATGCCACACGCGCAAAACGCCTCGTCGGGTTTTGCGCTACACACTTACCTTGATCTGAATTCTCTGGTTAATTATACATGCCCTGAAGGATATGTGACAAAACAATTCTGGAAAACAAATATGGAAGTATAAATCAGTGGCGTTTTGAATTAAAAATTCACTAAGTGTTGAGACTTCTGAATAATATCTCGCTCCTTTAAATTCGTAAAATATATCATTTGAACAATAAGATCGCTAAATATGTATGAGACCAATCCCGATTTTTTTCCTCCAAAGGATAAAAATGTAAAAATATGGCGTTATATGGATATCACGAAATTTCTTTTCCTACTAGAAAAAAAGTCATTATATTTTTCCAGAGCGGATTGTTTAGGAGATCCTTTTGAAGGATCAATTCCCTCAACAAAAGAACAAATAAATCTGACTGAACTGGTTAAACAGGAGGCAAGATTAAAGGGGTTTAATCCGGTTGGAATTACGCCAATACATGAATTTATTAGAAAATGTTCGTTTGTATGTAGTTTCCATATGAACGAGTATGAATCTGCAGCATTGTGGTCAATTTATACTAAGGCACATCAAGGGGTCGCTATTCAATCGACTTTCAGTAAATTATGTGACTGCTTTAATGAATACTCAGATAATCCTATTCGAATAGGTATGATGAATTACATCGATTATACTACCGAAACTATTCCAATATTTAAGAATGCATTTCTTCCTTTACTGCACAAACGAAAAAGTTTTGAATACGAAAAGGAGTTAAGAGCCACAATTTCATTTCCTAATGAATTGTATCCTTCAGCACATGTAGCCCCTCCAAATGAGTTTATTAATTCTATACGGGGTTTAGATATCCCAGTCGATCCAAATATCTTAATCGAGCAGATTTATGTCGCTCCAACTACTGAAAAGTGGATAAAAGAGTTGTTAGTAGATATCACAAGTAAGAATGGGTTGGATAAACCGATTGAGCAATCTCGTTTGGATGCTATACCAATCCTGTGATGTGCTGTTCTAAACGATTTTTTAATGCTTTTTTTAAAACAGAGCATTACACACTCGGTGTAGGAGTGCTGCTATGGGGATTTGAACCCCAGTCGCGGGCGTGAAAGGCCCGCATGATTGGCCGGTCTACACTATAGCAGCGCGTTGCTTTAACTAGTTTTACTCTGCCTGATAAATAGGTTATGGAAACGGGCAGGAGGAGAGACCCGGGTTCTTCCCCGACGTTTACAATTTATAAAAAAATTATCTCTTCTTTGCCACTGCCCTCTTTGCGGGGGCCTTCTTTACCGGGGTCTTCTTCTTCGCAATGGTCTTTTTTGCGCCGGACGCCTTCTTTGCGATGGGGTACCCTTCCCGTGCGGTCACGGTTTTAAAGGCCGCCATCAGCTGCCGGGTGATCGGGCCGGGCTTTCCGGTGCCGATGACCCTGCCGTCGACCCAGGTGATCGGCCCAATCTCTGCCGCTGTCCCGGTGCAAATGAGCTCGTCAGCGGTATAAAGGTCGAAATACCCGAGGTTCTGCTCGCGGAAGGTGATCCCGAGCGACTGGGCAATCTCAAGGACGACCATCCGGGTCACACCCCGCAGGTTGTTGAGCGTGTGCGGGGTGAGGATCTCGCCGTTCTTGATGATGTACAGGTTGTCGCCCGAACCTTCCGCAACGTACCCGTTCGTGTCAAAGAAGATCGCCTCGTCCCCGCCTTTGTAGTTCGCCTCGATCTTCGCGAGGATGTTATTGAGGTAATTGAGGCTTTTCACGTTGGGCGGAAGCGACTCTGCGGCGTTTCTCCTCACCGAGACCGTGATTGCCTTGAGGCCTTTTTCGTACAGGTCGCCATACATCGCGCCCCAGGACACGGCGATAACAATGACTGACGGCTTCTTGCACTTGCGGGGGTCAAGGCCGACATCGCCGACACCTCTTGTAATAATCGGCCGGATATAGGCATCTTTTAAGTTGTTCCGGCGCAGTGTCTCGCAGATAGCCTCTGCCATCTCCTCCTTTGAGATCGGCGGTTTAAGATCAATTGTTTTTGCCGAATCATAGAACCGGTCGAGATGTTCCTTGAGCCGGAAGATCCTGCCGTTGTAAGCACGGATCCCTTCAAAAACACCGTCACCGTATAACAGGCCGTGATCAAACACCGAGATCTTTGCCTGTTCTTCGGGCAGGTACTTCCCGTCAATGTAAATGATCATAAACTGTTATGTGGCGTGAATTATCTTGTAGTTTTTCTTTGATGTGCTGCGGTTGAAAGGCAGAGTCTGCTGGTGATAACCTTCAGACATGGTATTGAGATCGTTAACTCCTCACACAGGAGCGCGAGGAGTGCCGCCGCCCCCGACGGGGCGCCCCCGCGGCGGATCAATAACTAAAAAAAATCCTCGCCCAGCCGTGCCCCGGAGAGGCCCTGAAGCAGGGAGCCCTCATAACATAGGTTATCGGAATCTCGGCTGGTCGTTGATACCCAATGCGTAAATCGTCACCGGCCCCGGCAGCCATCAACAAAGTTCCGGAACATCTCCCGGCTTCCCACCGGGTGCAGATGCGTGTAACTCCCGAGCGTATTATGTACCACCGCACCGTCCAGCGTATCACTGATCCCAACGCCCCGCGAGAGTTTGTAGGCAAACCGTGTCGATGGTGCGAGCGCCACTTCCGAGTAATGGAACTCGTGGCCCCGGAACCGGGCCGCACCCATCGGGCACCCGGCTGCACTTGTCCCCTCCACGTAGCTGACCACGCGCTTGGCCGGCATCCGGGTCTCGCCCGGGAATACCCCGCACATCACGCCAGAGAGTTCTGTTTCCCGGCCCTGCCAGCCTTTTTTGAGCACCATCCGGTCGGTGAGATACATGAGCCCGCCGCACTCCGCATAGATGGGCGTGCCGTTCTTTGAGATATCACGGATTGCTTCCCTCATCCGGTCGTTTGCCTCAAGTTCCGGCACGAAGATCTCAGGGTATCCCCCGCCGATAATGAACCCGTCCGCATCCGGCAGCCGGTCGTGGATAGGGCTGAACTGCACGACGTTTGCCCCCAGCGAGGGAAGGACATCAAAGAGATCGGCATAGTAGAAGTTGAACGCCTCATCGTAGGCAACCCCTATGCGCACGTCCTGCTCCGGTGCGGGGTCCAGCAGCGAATTCTTACAAGACGACGGGATCTCTTTTGCAAGCGCGAGGAGCCGGTCGAGGTCCATGTATCTCCCGATAATATCGGTGATCGCCCGGATCCGCTCGTCAAAATCCCCCCGGCCCGCACCTTCGCGGTACGGGACAAGGCCGAGATGGCGCATGGCCAGCTGCATCTCCTCCATCCGGGGGATCGCGCCGATCACCGGCACGCCGCAGTAATACTCGATCGCCCGGGTCGCCTTTTCCTTGTGCGAGCCGCCTTTTACCTGATTTAAAATGACGCCGGCGATCCGGACATTGGGATCGAATGCCTGAAAACCCTTCACGATCGCGGCAGCACTCCGGGTGATGCTTTGCGCCGAGACCACGAGCACGACCGGCAGGTCGAGGACCTTCGCAATGGCGGCCGTGCTGCCGGTATCGTCCAATGCCTCGGCCCCCTCATACAGTCCCCGCACACCTTCGACCAGTGCAATATCGGCGCCCCGGCACCCGAATGAGAAGATATCACGGATTTGGCCGTCGCCGAGCGCAAAATTGTCGAGGTTCCGGCACGGCTGGCCCGAGACCGCAGAAAGGTACGACGGGTCGATGTAGTCCATCCCGACCTTGAATGTCTGGACAATGCCCCGTTTTTTCAGGAGCGCGGCAAGCGCGAGCGTGATGCTCGTCTTCCCGCTACCGGACCGGTCGCCGGTGATAAGAACGGCTTTCATGCGAGGCTCCGGATCACCGCACCGAACTCGCTCTCCACGATCTCCCTCACGCCCAGCGTCTTCGGATGGAGATCGATCTCGACAAGCACGTGCTGGTGCCCGATCGCGTGGAGCGGCGCGACCTGACGGGGACCATTTGTCACCGAGAAACACTCGATCCCGTTCGTGTACTCCGGAGGAATCGCGTGCGGGACGCCCACGATGAAGGCAAACGATGGCGCAAGTTCACGGAGACGTGCCCCGAGCGCGTCGCCGTTTGCGCCGTACTCGTCCAGCGCCCCGATCACTTCCAGCGGCACGCCGCGCTTTTTCATTTCGTCCCGAATCCGCTGTGCATCCGCGCGCACCTTGGGCAGGCCCCGGTTGTCGAGGTTTGCGATATAGGTAATGTCCGCATTTGGGCAGGCATCGTGGAGTGCGATCAGTTCATCGGCAAACATGTATGCCGTCTCTTTTTTGGCGTTCAGGATCGCAACCCCTTTTGCCCCACTCTTTGCGCAGCCGATGAGTCGCTGTGCAGCGACATGCTTCAGGTCACCGCGTGACGGTTCGATGTACTCCTGCGATGCGGCGCCCCGGACTTTCTCGACCTCATTTGCTTTCTCCATGAGCTGGTGCTGGCGTGAGAGCTCGTCTCCGGTGATCCAGCCAGCCTCCTTTGCGGCGTCCAGTGTTGCAAGCACCCCGGCGATATTTTCGGAGAATCCGGCGTGGATGTCTACCGCGATTGTCGGTGTGGTGATCCCCGCGCTCTCGATGGCCGATGCAAGATCCTCTCCGATGATCATTGAAACGCAGGTTCCGATTACGGCCATCTTTTTCGGGGAGAAATGTGCCTCTGCGTACTTCAGCACGCCCTCAAGTGGCTTCTGGCCGCCGAAAACAAATTCATTATCTGCAAGCGCGGTCGTGAGCACCCTCATCCCGTCCTCTTCGAGAAGCCGTGCATGCTTGAACGAGCAGCCCGATGGGCCGTGCAGGATTGCGACATCCACCTCCAGGTCACGTGCGGTATAGAGTGCGGCAACAATCGAACTCGGGCGGGGATGCATGAATCGTAATGGCATGTTACCTCCATGTCTTGACCGCGAGCACTATGGCGCCGGTCGTTGTTCGGTCAATGGCGCAGCGTTCTGCCTCCTCAAGTGTCGGGCAGACCGCATCGATAGTCAGCGGAGCAGGAGACGAGCCGGGTTTCCCTGTATGCAAGGGGGGGTCTCCCACCCAGATGACCGTGCGGGGCCGGATCTTTTGGATGGCCGCTCTGATCTGGTCGTCGGGAAACCCTTCACAGACAGCACCGTCCCCTTTGACGGTACCAATCACAAGAGTGATCCCGGGGGAGCCTGCACAGGCACGGGCGTACCGGGCGGCCTCGATGGTTGTTTCAGCGGTTGTTCCGCTGTTGGCATTGTCGATAACAAGAATGTTCTTGTGTTTTCTGATCGACATGCGTCCCTCAACTCCAGGAAATGTGGAAAGTGGTGCGGGGTCGTATCCGAGCATCACCGCGGCGGTACCGGCAAGGGCAAGAGGGATGCAGTACCCGGGCTGGGCAAGCAGGGGGTTCGTGAACGCTATGACTCGTCCGCCCAACGAGATGGTGCAGGTCGTGCCGGAGACAGAAACAACAGTGTCCAGACACACGCAGTCTGCATGCGCCGGGGCCGGGATACCGGGGGCAAGCAGGAGACGCCGGCTTTTTTGTGCCGATGCGATCTTTTCTGCAAGCGCACTTTTATTCCCGGCAGCGCACCGGTAATCGGATGGCGAGGTAATGATGGCAAGGTCGCCGGCGCCGGTTACCCCGAGAGATTCTTCAGCAACAAGCCAGCCGGAAAGAGAATTCGCATGTTCCGCTGCGGCAAGCACCGAGGCCGGCGTAATACTTTTTTTAAAGAGCAGTTTTTTCCCGGGCATTTCATATGTCCCGGTCGATGTATGCAAAATTCCGGGTCCGGGGAGCAGGTGTGCAAGTGCGTATGCCGTGGTGGTCTTTCCCTGTGCCCCGGTGATCTCGATCATCGGGTGGGGAACTTGGCTATCGAGGAGCTGCCGCACCGCTTCGTGATGTGAAATTACCGGCTCCGAAAGCGTGCGCCCTGCAAGCAGCGGGTGAGCGGGGTCCAGATGAACCGGCGCGACAATGAGATCGTATGATCCTCTCGCTGCCTGTTCAGCCGTTTTTGTTGTTGTGCCCCGGTACACGTCCACCATATCGACTGTGTTGCCTGCCCGGGCAAACGCTGTACCAATCTCGCAGCCGCCATGGATCGTATCGAGTACCAGGATCCGCATATGTAGATCAGAGAAGCGTGAGCGCCCGGTGAGCGTTTTTGACCATCAGCTCTGCAAGCAGCGGGTCGATCCCGATGGGGTCTGCGTACACGAGCGGGACGGTCTTCCCGTTGAGCGCAAACGTCCCCTTCTTCGTGCCTTCAGGGAGCCCGATCTCGGATGGAATGTCTTTTTCGATGTGGACGCCTTTGGCAAGAAAGAATGGGACGACCACAAGCACATCGATATTTTCTTTTTTGAATTCGGCCAGCGCATCCTTGATGGAAGGTTTATTGATGTTCATAAAACCGCATTTGACCACAAATTCGGAGGTCTGCGCCGCGATTAGTTTTCCATAAGACTCAACAAGGTCCTTATTGTAGGGCATTGTACTGCCATGGCCCACAAGTAACATTCCCTTTGTAACCATATAACAAATAGTATTACGGTAATTGTTAAAAATTATTACCAAACAATCTTCATAAGGGTGCATTTCCATGGGAAACAAACGAATACAACTCGTCGCTTATAGAGAGAAGAGCGGGCACCCTATTCATAGATTCGTCATTTCAGATCCAAAGGCATTTCAGATCCGACCCGCAACTGATATGAACTTATGATGGATGCATTCGAGCGATTCGGCCTCATTATCAACGACCACGTGGTCAGGACACCGGTAGCCATAGCATCCATGGCAGGGATCGTGGATGCCCGGTACGTGATCGACCGGAAAGCACACGCGGGGGTTGCGTTCATCGGTGGGTACGCAATTGACCAGCCCACCATGGAAGCAGCACGTGAGATAGCGGAGGGCGGGGAGCGCAGGGAATTCCTGTATGATGATCCGGTGGCCGCGCTGCGTGCAGAGATCGAACAGCTCAAAGCCTCTGATGTGGTTACCGGGATAAACCTCCGGGGCAGTTCCCCTGTCTCCTTTGCCTCCCTTGCCGATGCGCTCGGGGACGATGTGGTCTACGAAATTGACGCTCACTGCCGGCAGGCACCCATGGTTACCGCCGGCGCCGGGGAATATTATCTCAAAAATCCCGGGGCCCTTGTCGCTGTTGTCAAAGCCCTCAAAGCAAGGGAGGTTACGGTTTCGGTGAAGATGCGTGTCGGGGTTGCCCCTGACGACCGGGCGCTCGTGCGGGCGCTCTGGGGCGCCGGGGCCGATATCCTGCATGTCGATCTTATGGATGCGGGCATCGCAAAACTCCGGCAGATCCGGAACAGCTGCCCGCTTCTGATTATCGCAAACAATTCCATTACCACATTTGACCGGATGCGGGAGATGCTCTCCCACGGTGCCGATCTGGTCTCGCTCGCGCGGCAATCCGATGAGTACACGCTTGCTGGACTGGATGCGGCTATCACCCGGTACGCGGATGAGGAAGGCTGGTATAACTCCCCCAAGCAGCTCTGCCGGGGAGGGGATGTCAGGGCGCTCGCGTTCTGCTGCATGCCGGTCAAGGAGTGCCCGCTTATCCCGGCACTCTCACGCCTCGGGCTCTCCAAGGAGGAGTATGTCCGGTTAAAACTGGGTGCGGTGAAAGGCACGCCGCTTGAAGACGGTCCCAACACCTGCTTTGGCAGCCTTGCGTGGTGCTGCAAGACCTCATCCCCCTGTATGTTCCGTGACATGACGCTCGTGCAGGAGGGTCTTCCAAAGAAAGAGTATATGCGCCGGAAACGTGAGCTCTCTGATGCTGTAATGAGCCGTGTGTTCCATGACGTCCCATCTGATGAGTGTAGCTGAACGGGCACAGCTTGCGATGATGCTTGAGGTCTGCGCATTTCCCAAGCCCGGGAATGTGGACCGGTGCCACGATTATCCCGATACGAGACTCGAACATTTTCTTGCATCGACGATCTTTGCCCGTCCGGCACTGGAAGAGGCCGCGTCCGGGAAGGGGAGGATCGGCGAGATCATCGGGCACGCGGTCCGGCAGACGAATGTGCACACCGGGGGCAACACGCATTTTGGAGCATTTATTCTCCTTATCCCGCTCATGTACGGAGGCGGTATCGAAGGTGCCAGGAAGGCGATCACGGGGACCGACGTCTCCGATGCGGTTGCCTTCTACAAGGCGTTTGCCCTCACCCGTGTACGGATGAATGCGAAAGACGAGCTGGATGTAAACGACCCGAAGGCACTTGATGAGCTCCGCGAACGCAACATGACCCTGCTTGATGTGATGCAGCACTCGGCGGCAAATGACATGGTCGCGCGCGAATGGATCAACGGTTTTATGCTGACCCGGCGCGGTGCCGATATCCTCCACCAGATAGGGGCGGGCCGAAAGGCGGTGGTCGAGATGTTCCTGACCCTGCTTGCGACAGAACCCGACACGTTTATCATCAAAAAGCATGGCCGGGCGGTCGCGGAGCAGACCATGGCAAAAGCCCGCGAGGTGCTTGACGGGCGGCGGGTGCTGGAGACATTTGATGCAGAATGCATTGAAGCCGGCATCAACCCGGGTTCTATTGCGGATATCACAATCGCGGCGATCTTTATCGCTCTTGGTGAGGGATGGGAATGGGACTCATAAAAGGCGGTATAAACGAGGTGATTGCCACTACCGTGTTCAACGCAGCGCCCATCGGCATCCACTTCCATGACAAAACGGCGAACATGATCCTTTTCCCCGGCAGCCACACTGCGGAAAATATTGAGCGGGATGGCTGGGTGGTTGCAAACTTCGTCCATGACCCCATGCTGTACGTGCGGACCGCGTTTGAGGATCTCTCCCGTGATGCGTTTGTGGAAGAGCCGGTGGCGGGGCGGACGATGTGCAGGCTTGCCGGTGCCGAAGCCTGGGTCGCATTTATCGCGACGGTCGAGCGCAAAACCGACGGGGCGATGATAGTCAGGCTCGCGCAGAAAAAAGAGATCATCGAAGGAGTAGCGGTCCATCCGGTGAACCGGGGGTTCAACAGCATCATCGATGCGACCGTTCACGCGACCCGGTACCGGCTGAAACGGGATCCGGAATTAAAGAAACTTATTGATTACCATGCAGGCATTATCCGGAAGTGCGGCGGAAAGAATGAGATTGAGGCGCTCGGGATGCTGATGGGGTATATCGGGGAGTAAACGGATCAGGAAATCTCCCTGCCGTCCTTTTCTAACTTTTAATACCTCGGTACCGGCAGGTGTTATGCCAACCGGTAACTTGTCGTTATAAAAAATCAATCACCAGGATAAGGGACCGGTTCCGGGAAGGCAATATGCACATCGTCCAAACGTGCAGGGGCGATCCGGGGGACAGGCAGGACCCCCGTCATCATTATATAGTATGTCGAAACCTTACGCTTTCTGCAGAGCCGGATTTTCCCCATTACAAAAACAGGCCCCTTCAACACACCCGGGGCACCGGGTCGCCCATGGGTGGTTCGATGAATCGTTCGCCACCGATTGAGGTCTCCATGATCACGTGGGAACCGGCAACAACCTTCCCAATGATCGCTGCGTCTTTCCCGTATTTGTGCGAGCGCAGTGCGGCAAGAATATTCTCTGCATCGACAGCCGGCACACCCATCACTACCTTGCCCTCGTTTGCCACTTCGAGCGGATCGATACCGAGCATCCCGGCTGCGCTTTTCACGTTCCTCCGGATCGGGATGCGTTCTTCCTCGATCCTGACCTGCACATGGCTCTTTTTTGCCATCTCGTTTATGGAGCTCGCAAACCCCCCCCGGGTCGGATCTTTCATCGCGTGGATAGTACCCGCATCTAGGACCGGTTCCATCATCATCCAGAGGGGGGCGACATCGGAGAGGATCTGTTCGCCGAGATCGAATCCTTCGCGGTGTGCCATGATCGCAATACCGTGATCGCCCAGCGTTCCCGAAACGATGATCACATCGCCGGGCACAAGGCCGTTGTCACGCACGATGGTTTTTGCTATACCGATCCCGGCCGTATTGATCGCGATCCCATCAAGTGCTCCTTTCTCGACGACCTTGGTGTCTCCAGTGACAAGGCATGCCCCCGCCTCCCCGAGCGCTTCGTCCATTGAGCGGACAATTTTTTCGAGATCCGCAACATCGAATCCTTCTTCGAGAATCATTCCGCATGAGAGCGCGACGGGGCGCCCTCCCATCATCGTAAGGTCGTTCACCGTACCGCTCACTGCGATCCGCCCGATATCTCCTCCCGGGAAAAAGATCGGGCGCACCACGTGGGAATCCGTAGTAAAAACAATATTGGTACCGTTAATGGGGATCACGGCCCCGTCGTCCAGCGATTCAAGGCCGATTCCGCCGGCGTTATTATGAGTGAATTTCGTGAGCGTCTGAAGCAGTTCGCCCATCACCTCGCCCCCGGCACCATGCATCATATTGACTTTCATCTAATCCGCCACCTCGATCTCGACATTCGTGACGACAATCTCACGGCCCCGGACCACTTCCGGCAGCGCGCCGCAGCGTGGACAGACATAGATCTCGTTCCCCGCATACCCGCAGGGACATCTCGTTGCCGGTTCCACTTCGGTACAGTCAAGGACGGCAGCTGTAAAAAGCGGGTCGTCCTCTTTTATCGTATCGAACAAAAAGATTACCTGCTCGGGATTCACCATGGCCATCTTCCCCACATCGACACTGATCTTTTTTACCCGCGTGGCACGGTGATCGAGGGCTGCTTTTTTTGCAGTTGCATACAGATCATAAGCGATACTGTATTCGTGCATCACTCCTCCAGCGCGGCATAGACCTGTTTGAAAATCTCCCGGGTCTCAAGACCATCCTCACGGGAGAGACGCTGGATTGCAAAACCCACATGTACGAGCACGAACTCACCTATCTTCACATCAACGAGATCGAGCCGGACTTCCTGTTTGAGATCGCCATAGTCCACGACTCCGATATTCCCATCCTTGATCTCCAGTACTTCCGCAGGGACTGCAACGCACATCGATGGTTCACACCCATATCCGGTTATACTGTATAGGTGTTTCATCCTCATAAAAACGATGATACGGCACCGGTGATCCGGTATTATTTTCCGGCATTTCTGGCCCTTGTAACGACGACCCCGGAGTGCTTCAATCACAGTTTCTCCAGTATATGCCGAAAAATGATAAATTGTACTGTTCATGGGAATGGAGGATAAAAGATATTCCTGATAACGGGATCGCGTGGGCGCCATTACTCTTTTCCTGCTGATAATCGTTTCTGCAGTTTTATTTTTGTTGTACTATATGCCCTCTCAATGCCGGAAGACACGCTGGCGATGATGATACGGTGACACTCCTGTTTTCTCTCTACACGCTTCTTCACGCCTTTGCGCCACTGGGAGTGTTCGATATCATGAAAGCCTTCCCTCCATGAAAAGATCGGTGGCGCAAAAGTCTGGAGTACGGTATCCCGGTTTTCTCCTCGCCACTAATGGATTACCCGTCCGGGTTCTATCCTCCATATTTCCCTAAGAGCACGAGCGCACATCTGTTAATCAGAGTATTCTCTGTCACGGTCTGGAGGATCCAAAAACCAAAAAAATCAAAAAAACGCCGGGGAAGAGATTTGAACTCTTGAGGTGCAGGGCACCAGTGGCTTTCAAGGCCACCGCCTTACCGGACTAGACTACCCCGGCATGTGTTTTTACTCTTTTGGCCGTGCAATATAAAAAAGGCTTCTTTAACTGTACAGATTTCCCGGTCCGTGCCAGTGTGCCGGATGGCGGGAGACGCCACGGCAGTGATCCATCCCAAAAAAGGTACCATGCGGGATCAGTGTCTGTGCAGGTGAACATAGATCATGGCTATACACACGGCAGCCACGCTGATCGCTGCCGCAAGCGGTGATTTTGTCGTCTCTGCATCAGATAAAGGGGATGTCCCGAACACCCCGGGTACCGTTGGACTTACTGCGATTGAGTCCGCATTCTCCGCGTAGAGATAAACCACAGCGCTGACCGAATATTTATAGGGATATACCTTGAAGTACAGGGGCTTGTCCGCACCTTTTGTTACAATTACTTCGGGAGCGGTATCGCCTTGGTCATTGACCGTCTGAAGGTTGCCGTTTGCATCCACGTATTCTACCACCCAGTCAACGGAGGATGATGTGGAGACGGTGACCGGGCCGTCACCGGTGGGCTGCACGATAAAATAGATGGGGTCATCCCGGGAAGATTTCCCGTGGGCAGACAGGATGGTGTTTGTCGTCCCGGTTGTTTCCGTTGCCACTGTTTCATGCCCATTGATAATACTGATAGTCCGTGTGCCAATGTACCCGTCAGCATCGGTAAAACTGACTTCATAATCCCCGGTCTGGCTGATGGGGACCACCATGTTAAATCCCCCAAGCGAGTCAGTGCCCACATACATGGGACCATAGATGACACCATTATCCGGCCCGATCACCGCGATCTGGACACCGGCATTTGTATCCCCGTCAATTTTACCGTCAATGTCCATCTTGCCGGAGAAAGCTTGGGTTGTCAGTGAAGTCAGGATAATCTCGTCAGAGCGATCAACGAGCCTGACCTGTCGCATATTGATTGAGTCACCTGTACCGCTCGCTGCAACCTCAACCTTATAAATCCCCACGGGGAGGAGGGTTGTATCAAAGACCACGCGGAAAGTATTGTCAGACTGGACATATGCAACCTTGCGCTCGACCTCGTTACTGGTGGTCAGCTGCTGATAGAGAACGACATCAATCGGTGTCCCGATGCCAAAGGTGGTCGTCCCGTTGACCACCAGGGGCATTCCTATGGCCAGGGTATCCGGTGCATAAATGAAGACCTGGTATGCCGATACACCACCCATCAGCATAAAAATCCCCAGTACCAGCAGGACAATCTTCTTCATCTATGTACAAGATCAACTATGAGGCTGTTAATGATTTCTGAAAATCAAAAAAAACCGCTTGCGTGCTGGCGTGGTAAAGAGCGGTACAACGGTGAGACGGTCGAATGCCTGACCGTTATCTTTGAGTCCGGCGGGTGTTCGTGGGCCCGGTGCCGGATGTGCAGTTACCGTCACGAGAGGTACCAGACGCACTCCTGCGAGGAACTTGCCGGGCATTTGCATGCACAGCTTGGCTGGGTACGATCACAGTTCAGGCTTGATGAGTTTTCGATGATTAAGATTTTCACTTCGGGAAGTTTTTTTGATCCAGATGAGGTACCCCCCGCATTCCGGACAGAGGTCGCACAGGCATTCAGGGGAAAAATTGTAATTG
>Ga0187874_10001120_pt1 | contig 26647 bp, 14 predicted proteins | sample June2016WEW_16_1_3_FD_132993 | JGI IMG/M metagenome (GOLD analysis project Ga0187874, IMG submission 132993) | Peatland microbial communities from SPRUCE experiment site at the Marcell Experimental Forest, Minnesota, USA - June2016WEW_16_150 | ecosystem: Environmental > Terrestrial > Soil >... | reverse complement strand
CCAGTCAGACGGCTGGCGCGTCGGTCCAGTTCCGGGAAAGCTACCCAGTAGATTCCATTCACCTTCAGCAACGTAGAATCTCTCCGCTCCTACTGTGGAAGGTTGCATCCGTATTTCTCTTACGTGCTTTGCAAGCTCTACTCGCGCGAGCGGGACATTTTTCGCAAGCAAACTTCGAATATCAGCCAGCCGGGTGGTCAAATAGCCACGGATCTCTGCTAGTTCGACCTCCACCGACTGTGGGCTATCAGATAGAAGTTGATTGGAAATCTCGCACAGAGCTTTTTCTCGTTCACGAATTGCATCGAGAAGGAACCCAGATGCCCCATTCTGCGCCACGGCATCGGCCAGCCTTCGGAGTTCTGCCTCAAGCTGCGCCCTTCGCTCTCGCATTCGTGAAAGACCGTCCGAAAGGTCCAAGAGTTTCAAGTTGAGTTGGCGCCCGAATTCCTCAAGAGCGAAGTCTATGACCTCAGGAGTCAGCACTCTATTTTGCAGTTCGGCCAGGAGTCTTTCTTCGATCCGTTCCTGGTTTTCCTTCAAATCATTGGGGCACGCCCCACGGTAGAAATTCTGTGGGCAGCCGTATTTCGATTTTCGACCAGGGCCTCGACCCGTTACAATCGCCAGGTTGGCCCCGCACTGTCCACACTTGAGGAAACCAGTCAGCAAGTAGGGACTCGTTGCCGAACGCGCGAGCAGGCCAGCCTTACCGTTGTTTCCGAACATCTCACCTACAGACTTGACGCGCTCCTGGACTTTCTCCCACAGGTCAACTGGAATGATGCTTAGCTCAGGGCGTTCGACGACTCGTCATTCACTCTGCGGCCTCTCGCGTCGCACGCGCCGATTTGTGCCCGGTACTTTCACAAAGCGCGATTGATTCCATATAATCCGGCAGGTTTGCGCTTCAATCCAGCTTAAGATTTCCTGCTTGAGAAAGCGAACATTGGACTGAATTTTCACGTAAGGAATCAAGCCTCGACGTACGTAGCTATAGATCGTTTTCACATCGATCTTCAGCATCGCCTCGAGTTCTCCGGCCGTCATCAACTCGGGCGCAGCCCGCGCGCTCTGAGGGTCCCACCTTCCAAACGCGTTTACATTTGCCGTTGCCATAGCCTAATCCCTTCCTGCGCTTGTACAGCTACTGTCCTTGCGTGATTGCAGTCCTCGGATCTGAGGAGGTATTTAGCGAGGAATCCCGTATCATTTGATAGAACAAATTCGTTCTCGCGTCAAACGGGCATGTCCGGGCATGGAAAGGGGCTATGTGCGGAGGCTGAAAACCGCTGAAGTATCAAGGCTTGGCATGCGCAGGCACAAGAAAGTGATGTGGTTCTCACAAGCGTCGACCGGCGAAAAAAACTTGGCATGCGACATGCCCCCCTTCTGGTTAGGGACCGCGGGGCGCATCGACGGCTGCTTCTCCAACTCGAGATCTGTACCGTTGGGGCGCACTGACGAACTCGCGTCAGGCCCCAGCGCCAGCCGCTAACGAAAGACCTCCGGTTTCTGAGGTTTCGGCCTGGCCTGGGTGCAACACGGAATCCACATTTGCCTTCAATCGGACCAAGGCCACCGGATGGAGTTGCGAAATGCGCGATTCATCCACTCGCATAAGGTCGGCAACCTGCTTCAACGTTAGGCCTTGCTGATGGTAAAGCGTGACGATTTGCCGGTCGCGCTCCCGCAGGCTGGAAAGCGCACGACCCAGAACCTCACACTGCTCGCGACGGTAGCAGAGATCAAAAGGATCGGGATCGTCACCCGGAAGAAACGCTGGCTCAATCTGTCGGCTGACCGACGTGGAGGGAGGGCATATTGTGGCTGGGGGGGTTCCACTTCACGATTTTCAAGTCGAGGACGAAGATGCTGTACCGCACCGGAACCAGTAACAAGGTGATGAACGTCGCCACCGCCAGCCCGCCGATTTGCGCGTAGCAGAGCGGCTGCCATAACGGGCCGCCGTGTAGCGCGAGGGGAAACAGCGCCAGGATGGGCGCACCGACGGTGATCATCACCGGGCGCAGTCGTTGGATGCCGGCGTCACGCAGCGCCACCTCCAAAGGTTCACCCTTCGCATGCATTTCTTCAATAAAATCGAATAGCACGATCACGTGGCTGATGATGACCCCCACCAGGCTGATAATCCCCAGGAAAGCCATAAACCCGAAGGGCACGCCCATAAGGAAGAGGGAAACCAGGGCTCCTACAGCGCCGTAGGGTGCGGCGGCAAAAACCAGCACCGGCTTGATGGCGTTGTCGAACTGCACCAGCAGGGCCATGTAAATGCCGAAGACCATCACCAGCATGACCACCACCAGGTTCGCGAAGCCTTGGGTCTGCTTGGCCTTTTCGCCGCCAATTTGCATCTTGTAGCCCGCCGGCAGGGTTTTCTGAAACTCCATCAAGGCGGGAAGCACGGGACCCAGTGCTTCCGAATTCAGGCGTCCGGGCACGGGAAACGCCGCTACCGAAATCATGCGGAAATGTTCCCGCCGGCTGATGCGCTGGGTCTCCAGAGTGTGCTTAATCGATGAAATCTCAAGCAGCGGCACGGAGACCCCCGCTTGGGCGGAAGAGTACACGTAAAGGTCCTGAATGTCCGAGAGCTGCGACCGCTCCCCCACGCGCAACCGGGCCACCACAGGAATCTGTTTGTCGCCTTCGCGAAAGGCGGTCAGCGTTGAACCGCTCATCGCCGCCGTGGAAGAGTTGGCAACGTCCGGGTTGGTCACGCCCGCCAGGTTGGCGCGGTCCGGGTCGATCTCCAGCTTCACGCTGGAACTTTCCACATCCCAATCCGTCCGCACGCGAGTCGCCAAGGACGAGGAACGCAGGATGGTTTCCACCTGACTGGCCAGTCCCCGCAGGGTGCGGATATCGCGAACCTCGTCGGTAGCGGCGACGACCTCCTGCCCGGAGAGCAGAACCTGCACAGGCATATCAACCGGGTTGGTCTGGAGTTGGCGGGCGTCAATGCGGGCGCCGGGGATCTGCCGCGAGAGGGCGGTCTGCATCGCGCCCACCAGGGGCGGCGTATCGGCTTTGTCAGTCACTTCGATAATCGCTTGGGCGTAATTGAGCTGCTGTTGCTGGGGGCTAACGGTAATCCAGAAGCGGGGCCCCCCGCCGCCCACGAAGGAGGTGATGGAATTCAGGATCGGGCGGGGCTTGCCATCCTTGCCGGGATGATCCCGACCGTATTGCTCGCTCACCTGGCGAACCACCTGCTCGGCCGCTTGCGTTGCCTGATTGGTGGCCGTGAGGGAAGCATCATTGGGAAGCCAGATATCGAGGTACGACCAGTACTGGACATCGTCAGGAAAGAACGACGACTTCAATTCCATGCTGATGAAGGCGCCCATCGCCAGGAACAGCAGCGACGCGGCGAAGACCGGCCAGCGATGCCGGATGGCCGAGCATCGCCCTGCTTGATTGGGACACTGCTCAACCCAACCCGCGATACTGGGTTCTGAAGTTAATCCTCGACCACTTCCGGCCCGGCGACAAAATTGTGGAGGCTTCCAGCGACTCGGGGTACGTGATGACGCAGGCGTTTGTGAGTCCTAGTGGAGAACGAAAGCTCCTGCTGGTAAACAAGCGCGATCGAGAATTCGAGATCAGCCTGCCCGAGGCTGGGGGAGCGAAGATCGAAATGATCGACCTCGCGACCGGCTCGAACCCGCCAGCCTCAAGCTCGATTGCGGGATCAACCTTCAAGCTGGGCGGATTCGGAGTTGCCGCCGTGACGCTCGCGAGGTGACACAAGCACGGGTTGCACAACGGGGTTCACGTATTTGCGCGGGCGATTGAAGGGCGATTGGCAACGCCGCGCGGCTTCTAAAACGCAGCGGCCGACAGCAAATGCTGTCGGCCGCGAGAGCTTCGAGTTGATGATGGAGTCTACCTGCGCCCACCACCATGGGAACCGCCTCTGCCTCCGCCTCCACGGAAGGCATGTCCGCCTCCACCGAAGCTATGTCCGCCTCCACGGAAGGCATGTCCGCCTCCACCGAAGCTACGTCCGCCTCCGCTGAAGCTACGTCCGCCTCCACCGGCGTAACCGTTAGCGAACCCACCGCGAAATCCTCCGCGCCCGGAAAAGGCCCGCCCGCCTCCATAGTAGCCCCGCCCGCCAAAGCCACGTCCGCCATAGAAGTGGTTCCAGCCCCAGCCCCACCAGGGCCCGACGCCAAGAAAGACTCCGCCCGAGAACCAGCTTGGTCCATAGTAGCCGTAGGGTGCGCATGCATAGGGGTAATAGTCGTAGTAGCCATACGGGCACGCCGGAGGTGGCCCTGCGTAGCCCGGATACACCCCGACTGCAACTTGGGCATGCGCATACGGTGCAAACATCAAGCCTAGGCCCAACAATGTCAAAAGTTTTAGGTTTCGCATTTGAGTCCTCCTCCAATCCTCAATGCTTCTTGCCAAACTGCACCCTGTACAAGAGCAAGTGCCCTGCCAAACCACATGTTCCGAAAGGGCGTGGTTTCATGCGATTAGGGATATGGCGGGCAAACGCCAGGATGGCCTAGTGCCTGCGCGGTGGTGGTTTCCGGGTAGGGTGGTGGTTTTCGGCCAACTCCCGTCACCCGTCCCGATAGATCGGGACACTCTTTCCCTATGGGGAGGGCAAAAACCGGGCGATGGAGGGGTGAAGAGGATCGCATCAACAGTAATCAGCGTGCTTTCGAAACGCGGAGCTACCTGGACTTGAGTTGGCGGTTGCAGCTTCGCTGGCTCGTGCCAAGGGACCAGTTGGGAGAGGGCCTGTAACCAAGTGATTCTCTAGCGTGCCCCCTAGTATTTCAACTCGCGCCGAAATCACATACTCAGGCATCTGTAGCACTACGGCGGGAAGCTCATACGGCGCAGGAGGTCCTGGAAGCGAGGGCCGGGGCGTGGGGATTATTTCAGCTTTGCGTACTCCGCCTTGGCTTCTTTCAAGACGGGGATATCGGGGTCGGCGTTTCTCCAAAGGCCCAGGAAGTCCTGATAAGCGGTGCGGCTCTTATCCTTGTCGTCCGAAAGCGCGTAGGCGCGAGCCAGTCCCAGCTTGGCCAGTGGCGCCAGCGGTGAATTTTGCAGCACGCCCGGGTGGTCGATGATCTTCTGGAATTCCGCCACGGCGGCAGCTCCGTTGTAGGCCTGGAGGTACGCTTCCCCATGCTCGTAGACAGGGAAGAGGCTCAAAACGGTGTAGTAGGTTTCTCCCATTTCATAGGGAGTGGTGGCCTGAAGCAGGTTAATGGCTTTCGCAGGGTCACCGTGCCGCAACTCCGTCTGCGCGCGGATTTCCGGCAAGGAGAGGTCCTGAACTACGGTGTCGAGGGGGAAGTTCCGGTTGAGTTCGTCGATCAGGGATTGCGCGGCGCTGGTGTCGCCCGCCAGGGCCAGAACCAGCGCCGCCATAGTGTCAACGTCGTGGCCGTGCGAAAGGGCGAGCGCCGAAGCCGCCATCGGCCGCGCCGTGCCGGAATCCCCGTACAAAGCTTGGCGGAGAGCCGCGGCGGCCATCCATGCTGCGGCGGTTTCCGGCTGTTGGTTTCGTCGCGCCAACTCAACAGCTCGCTGGGAAAGCTGCCCTGCCTCGCGAAGCCGCCCATAGAATGCCGCCGTGTCTGCCTCCATCGACAGAAAGAAATCAGCCACGCCCGGCTTGCCGACGGCCCAGTCCGCCTCGCGCTGCATGGTGTCCGTGTCGTTCTGGAGGAAGGCCAACAGATAAAGATTCTCGTGCAGGAGGTAGTGCTCGAGCTTGTGTGCCATGGCTTCCTGATAGACGGCCTTGGCTTCATCCAGGCGGTTCAGCGCAATGTAACCCTGCATGAGGTTCCCATAGTCCAGTCCGGTCGGATTCAGGATTTGGGCCTGGCGTAGCTCTTCGAGGGACCCGGCATAGTCGCCCAGCACCTCGTCGACGAATCCCAGGTTGCCGTGGGGGGAATCGTCGCGGGGATAGATTTGGGCCCAGAGCTGGTACGCCTGCTTGGCCTTATCGAGTTCACCGGAGGCGGAGCTGTAGTAGGCGGCGGTAATGGAAAACCTCTCGCGCTCGCTGACGCGGTTGGCGAGGGCGAAAGCCTTTTGCAGGCTGTCCTGGGCCAGGGTGATTTCCCCCAGGTTTGAGTAAGCGGTGCCGAGACCGGCGTAGGCCATGGCGAAATTAGGGTCGAGTGCGATGGCGCGCTTGAAGAGCGGAATGGATTGCGTGTCGCCTTCGTCGTAACTAGCATCGTGCGCTAGGCTGTAAGCTTTCAAAGCCTCGAGAGACGACGTGGTGGCCTGCTCGATGGGCGTGTTGTATTTCTGCAAGGAGGGCAGCGACTCGCCGAGTTTGCCGCGCAGCTCCGTGGCGGACTGGCTGAGCGCGGAAAGGACCTGGTCTTTGGACGCGGCTTCTGCCTGTGTGGCGCCGATCAGCGCGCCGGAGGAGCAGTTGAGAGCATTCAGCGAAAGCACGTAGTGGCTGCCGAGTTCCGAGATGGCGCCGGCAATCATGGCCTTGGCACCGGCTCGCTGGCAGATGTCCCGGGCCAGACCCTGTGCAACCCGCTCGTCGGGCGAGCGGCCCATGAACTTCAGCGTCTCCCGCATCTGGTCTTCCGAGAGAATATTGAGGAAAGGCGATTCCTGCAGCTTCACGATGAGCGCCTGACGAAGCGTGCCGTCAAACACCGCGTCGCCGGTGGTGTTGGTGAGGTCTGCGAGGACGATGGAGTCCTTCTCCGTGAGCGCCGGAGCGCGATGCAGGTAGGAGTATACGCCGATGACGGCAGCGATGACCACGAGCGCGGCAATGGGGGCGACCAGCCAGCGGCGCTTGGACGCCGGCGCCGCAGCGACCGCTGCTTCGGATGCTGGCACGGCCGTAGCTGCCGCCGTGCCGGACGCCGCCGCGCTGGCAGCAGCGCCAGACGCCAGCGCGACCGCAGCCGCGCGGGAAGAAACCCGGGCTTCTTCCCCGCTCGCGGCGACCGGCGCGCGGCCGGAATCGGTATCGCGCTTCAGGCGCTTCAGGTCGCTGCGGATGTCTGCGGCGTGCTGATAGCGCAACTCGCGGTCTTTCTCCAGGCACTTGTTGATGATTCGCTCCAGCTCTAGGGGCAACTCGGGATTTAGTCGCACCGGAGCGGTCGGGGCCTTGTGCAGAATCGCGTCAAAAATGACTGCCGTAGTACTGCCGGAAAAAGCCTGGCGGCTCGTCGCCATCTCGTAGAGCACCACCCCAAAACTGAACAGATCCGTCCGTGCGTCCAACTCTTCACCGCGCGCTTGCTCCGGGGACATGTAGGCGACTGTACCCATCGCGGTGCCAGGGCTGGTCAAAGCCTCCTCGGACGCTGCCGCCGTAAGCTGGGTACTAACGCCAACCGCCTCGGCTACCTTCTTCGGTGGGGGCGCCAGCTTGGCTAAGCCGAAGTCGAGAATTTTCACTTGACCCCGTGTGGTCGCGAAGATGTTTGCCGGCTTGATGTCGCGGTGGATGATGCCCTTGGCGTGCGCAGCATCTAGCGCATCTGCGATCTGGATCGCCAGATCGAGCGTTTCCTCGGTTCTGAAAGGCCGGGTGGCAATGCGATGCTTCAGCGTTTGGCCTTCCAGCAACTCCATCGCGATAAAGGGCTGGCCGTCGTGCTGGCCGATTTCGTAGATCGTGCAGATGTTGGGGTGATTGAGTGCCGCCGCCGCGCGCGCCTCGCGCTTAAAGCGCTCGAGTCCCTGGGGGTCGCGCGCCAGTGCTTCCGGCAGGAACTTCAGGGCAACAGGTCGGCCGAGGGACATGTCTTCGGCCTGGTACACCACACCCATGCCGCCGCCGCCCAGCTTCTCCAGGATGCGATAGTGAGAAATGGTCTTGTCAATCATGCAAGGGTTCCGCCTTTGGTAGTCATCTTAGGCCGGGGTAACTTGAATTTACTTCCCTCGCCCCCTTGGGGGAGAGGGTGGCCCGCAACCGGCGCTTTCTTCAGCCGGGGCGGGCCGGGTGAGGGGGCCACCCAGGAACAAATTGAAAAGCAATTTTCCAAAACCCCTTAAGTGAACAGCATTGCCTCTAGGCTGCCTCGGAACTAATCGAGCTTTGCGTACTCCGCCTTGGCTTGTTTCAAGACGGGGATATCGGGGTCGGCGTCTTTCCAGAAGGCGAGAAAATCCTGGTACGCGGTTCGGGCCTTTGTCGTTTGGCCCTGAAGCGCGTAAGCGCGTCCCAAGCCCAGCCGCGCGAGTGCGTAGACCGGATTGAGAGGGTCTATGCCGCGATGGTCCAGGATCTTCTGGTATTCGGCGGCAGCCTTCGCTCCGTCACGCGCCTGCAAGTAGGCTTGCGCGCGAGTATTGATGGCCAAGTAACTGGGAGCACCAGCCCACGTCCCAAGTTCGTAGGGGCTGGCTGCCTCCAGCAGCGTAATGGCTCGCGTGGGGTTGTTGTGCTGGATCTCAATGATCGCCCGCACTACGGGAACGGAGAGATTGTTGAGCAGAGTGTCCAAGGGGAAATCTTTCGCTAACTCGTCGATGAGTTTCTGAGCCCGATTGGCGTCTCCGCATAGCGCTAGCGCGGTCGCTAATATCGTCCTCGTATCCTTGTCCACTGGGGAGGTGAGAACTTCTGTAGCCTTTTGGTGAGCCTCTTGGATATTGCCCAACTCGGCCTCCAAAATAGTCCCCCACGCTCGCATATTAGCCGCATCCTCTTTGAGGCCCTGCGACTCGGCTAAACTGGCCGCGCGCCTGGAGGTCTCGCGAGCCCTCTGCGTTTTCCCCAACGAGTACTCAGCCATGCCCTCCTGAAAGAGCATGTCCGGCTCGTCTGGCTTTCCGGTCGCCCACGCTATCTCGCGCTGCAAGCCGGCGGCGTCGCCGCGGATGAAGGCAATCGCATAGAGCGCTTCGTGGACAGGCAGAGTGTCAACATTCTGCGCGATGGCCTGCTCCGCAATAGCCTTCGCCTCATCGTAGCGATCGAGGTCTTGGTAAGCGAATGCAACATTCTGGTAGGCGTAGAAATCCTTCGCGTCCAGGCGCATCACTTCGCTGGCGTTGGTCAAGGCCTTCTCATACTGCCCGATCGCACTGTACCGGAGCGCCAGGAGGTCGCGGGGGCGAGTGTCGCGAGGGTAGGCTTCTTTCCACGACTCACTGACTTCAATGGCCTTGTCAATCTGCCCCGTTACCACCTCATAGTAATGCGCGGAGATGTATAACTTCTCCCTTTCACTCGCTCTCTCTTTCAAATCAAACGCCTTCTTCAGGTAATCCGAAGCCTGCTTCGTTTCCACCAAATTGCTGAGGGCCACGCCCAGCGTGGCGTACGCCATGGCGAAATTGGGGTCCAGTTCGATAGCGCGTTTCAGATGCGGCACGGCTTTGTCGTCGGCGAGCTTCCGGTGTTCGGCTTGTCCAAGGCTGAAAGCGTTCAGCGCCTCGAGCGACGAGGTGGTGGCTTCCTCGAGAGGTGTTGTGAACCTCTGAACCGAGCCGAGGGACTCGCCGAGTTTGCGCCGCAAGCTGGAGGCGGTGCGGTCCAGCGCCTTCAGCACCTGCTCCTTGCTTTCGGCCTCGGTCTGCTCGCGGGCCAAAGCGTCACCAGTCTGCGCGTTGACGGCTGTCAGGGTAATCACGTAGTGGCTGCCCAGGCTCGAGATGGAGCCTGTCAGCATCGCCTTGACCCCCGCTCGCAGGCAAATCTCGCGCGCCACATCGTTCGAGACTCGTTCATCGGGAGAGCGGCCCATGAAGCGCAAGGCCTCACGCACCCGTGATTCCGGGAGGATGTTCAAATAAGGGGATTGCTCGAGTTGCACCGTGAGCGCCTCTTTCAGCGTCCCGTCGAAAACAGACTCGCCGGTGGTGTTAACGAAATCCGCCAGCACGATGGAATCCCGCTCGGTCAGAGCCGGCGTTCGCCGGAAATGCAACAAGGCTCCGATCAAGGCGATCAGCGCTACCCCCGCTGCGGCGGCAATCACCCAGCCTCGGAGCGACCTGGCGCGGCTGGGCGTAACCGATTCAACCGGACCCGAGGGGGCCCGGGCAGCTACCGCAATCTGGCTGCTCACTTCTTGGGTGGGAGTCATGGCCGCCGCGGCAACCGAGCCCGAGCGGCCCGAATCCGTATCGCGCTTCAGGCGCTTCAGGTCGCTGCGGATGTCTGCGGCGTGCTGATAGCGCAACTCGCGGTCTTTCTCCAGCGCCTTGTTGATGATTTCTTCCAGCTTCGGCGGCACTTCCGGATTCAACCGCACAGGTGAGGTCGGGGCTCGGCTCAGAATCGCGTTGAAAATAATCGCCGACGTTTCGCCGGGAAAAGCCTGCCGCCCGGTGGCCATCTCGTAGAGCACGACGCCGAAGCTGAACAAGTCTGTTCTCGCGTCGATCACCTCGCCTCGCGCCTGCTCGGGCGACATGTAGGCGACCGTGCCCATCGCCACGCCGGGGCTGGTTAAGTGCTCCTCCGCGGTTCCGGCAGTCGCGGTGGGCATCTCTTGCGGGGCTTCTTTCCCCAGCCCCCAGCCCCTGGCACCCAGCCTCCGTTTTTCCGGCGCCAGCTTGGCCAAACCAAAGTCCAGGATCTTCGCATGGCCACGCTGGGTCACGAAAATGTTCGCTGGCTTGATGTCCCGATGGATGATCCCCCTCGAGTGGGCAGTGTCCAGCGCATCGGCAATCTGGATGGCCAAGTCGAGCAGGGTATCGATTTGTAGGGGCGAACGGCGTTCGCCCTGCTCCGTTGGGCGCGCGCCGCGCGCCCCTAGATCCACCAAATGCTTGAGGGTCTGCCCCTCCAGATATTCCATGTCAATGAAGGGCTGGCCCTCGTGCTCCTCAATAGCGTGAATGGTGCAGATGTTGGGGTGATTGAGAGCAGACGCTGCCTGCGCTTCGCGCTGGAATCGTTCCAGGGCTTGCCGGTCCTTGGAGAGTTCTTCAGGCAGGAACTTGAGCGCGACGAAGCGGTGGAGCTTGGTGTCTTCGGCCTTATACACGACGCCCATGCCCCCGCCACCGAGCTTCTCCAAAACGCGATAGTGAGAAATGGTCTTGTCAATCATGCGAGGAACCCGCTGTTATCTTGATTGGCATCGCATTCGAGCCTGGCCGTCAGGCCATGGCGAGTTGATCGAGTCAGCATATTCTTCACCAGCTTGACGAAAAGGAATACTGAGCAACCGGAAGGGAAATATTGGGCGTGCCCTGTGGGCGTCGACTCGTCCCCGGTGCTCTGATCGTTGGTACCGTCAAACAGAATCGACCCGACGGCTGTCAGCCTACTCCCGAGCTGGGCGCCATCTGTGCAGGCATCCGCGGTTGTCCGAGCCCACTGAATACAAGCTCTGATCGGCCGGGATCGTCAGGCCTGTTTCCGGCCCTGAACTGCTCTGATTGATGTCTTCCAGGCCCCGCCGTGATGTTTACTTTGGCGTCTGCCGCAAAACTGCCCACGATGGCCATGGTACCCGCAACGGATTGACAACTCTGTAGCCCTGCCGCGATTCTCGCTTTCAACTCTGAGCCCAGCTCATGATCGTGAAGTCACATAGTGTGTCCGCCTTAAATGTGACTCCTCAATTTATCCGGTTGTAGACTGGTATTACGCCGACGCGGAAAAACTGTCAAGGGAAAAATTGGCATTTGTGGGAAATTTAAACAGCTTTGACTTCGTCTTAATGATTTATTGACAATGGTCAACTTGTGGAAGGTCCGAAGGTCGCGGTGGTATGCGTTCCCAACTTCTCGCGCGCGGTATTCACGGCATCCGATCCATCGCCAGGATCGACCTCTCCTCCAGGTAATAGAACCTCCCGCCGCGGCAGGACCACGGCCAGTCACCGGGTTGTGCAACTAACCCTCGCTTCACTGGACTGTGGTGCATGTAACTGATTTTTTCGATGCCGTGGCTCAAGATTCGGCCTGAAAAGTCGGCTTCCCGTCTAATAAGCGTCGCTCACTTGGCATATACGGCCCTAGCCGTAGAAATGCAATCTCTGGCCCTCCCGAAGTCCCGCAGGCGGAAGTTTGTGGCGGCATAGCAATCGCCGGGATAGTTCGCGGTCGCCGTAGGGTAGAGCGAAGTTGCTCAACCCATATGTCGCAGACGGTTATTTTAGTCGTGGCGAAGAGCTTCACGAGTGAACAGCAGGGTTACCCATGATACCCCGCCGTCGCGCGCCTTGCCGCCTGCCAGCGATTCTCTCACTCCTGTCCTGATTAGACTCCACCACCACATCACGCTGGCAGGTACACTCGGGGATCAGCTCTCGGCGGCGCGAGGATCCCGCACTCGTTGAACAACCTGTGGCGAAGCCCGAAGGGTCAACGGTAGTCCAGATTGAAATCATTCCGCCGCGCGCCTTGCCGCCTGGCCCGGGCCCGCTTAGCGGCACGCTGTCCGTCCCCGGCCAATCGTTGCTGGGACAGGATTTCTTGCACAAAAAGCTATGAAGGCGAAGTCCAAATCGAAGGGGATCCCCGTACCTTCGGCCCACTACGTCAGGTGCGAGACATGCGGCAATCGAACCTGTTGCCCAGTTTGCGCGAGATGCTCGCATTGCGAGGAGAAAGAGAAATACCCGCCGGCGAAGCCCATCCTCGCTGGACTGACCGCCAAAGTCTTGGGACCCCGGTCGCACACATAGGGTAGACAAATTTGGTTACCATTTTGGTGCACACCACTATCAAAAACCGTGGCAATCCGTCACATTTGGCGAAAGGGCTAAACCCTCACGGAACGCGCACTAATCCTATTCAATCTCAGCGTGTCGCAATCCGCCACAAAACCCCAAACTACAGTTTGCAACCGTGGGGTCGGGACTTCGAGCCTCCCCAAGTCCACCAGAAACCCCAATAAAAACGCACTTTTTCGAGAATGGCAAAAGTTCCGTGTGCTTGGGTTTACCGCAGGTTTACCCAATGGCCCGCGAAAGAAAAAATTCTTTAGAAACTGAAGGCTTTTCTGAGCCCGGTGCACCTCCGGTTTACGGGCGCTCAAAGCCGTGTCTCTCGTTTTCGTCCCGAAGCGGATAATGCCTGCACTGGTCATGCTGAATTGTCTATTAAACTAGTCTTTCGATTTGCCGCCAATTCTAGGTGTGGGGGAAGTAGAGGCTACCTCGGCATGGGTTAGGGCGAGATCGCGCGCGTGCGTGGTGTGGCGCAAGGCGCGCGGGGCACTCCTGAAGCTCTCGGGGATTGTCGGTTCTACCCCTACCGCTCATCCACTAAACTGAAGCAATGGCGCCAGGAGACGAAGACGCTGGGGCAGCATGCAACGACTCGATCTCGCACAGGAGCAACCCCAATTCATTCTCGCATCTTAGTCTGTACTCCACGGCTTTCAGGGCAACCGCGTTGCCGAGTTTGACCTGCTTGTGGCATTCCTCAATGGTGATGGTCGGAAGCTCCCGTTTTTGCATAGCCAAAGCGGCCTCAATCAGCTGGCCGGCGGATTCGCCCGCCCACGTGATGGTCCGAGCATCTGATAATGGCAGCCTTCCGTTAACGCGTTTTCCCTTGAAAAAGGTAAGCGCATAGCTAAGAAGCTGATCGGCCTTCTCCATGAGGGTGATCGTACTCTCCCTTTCCGTCTTTCGCCGCAGCGCTGATCTTACCTCGCTGACGGTCATCTCGCCAGCACTCAACGCCGCTCGGAGCTCGGGGGCCTCCCGGAGGATTTGCTTGGCGAGCTGGACGTAGCGCGCACTGACGCCGAGAAGTTCGCCGGCTTCAGCCGTCGCTTTGCCGCAGCCAGCTTGGCGTATTTTTGCGCTAAGCTGGGGTCGCGCCCCGCCACGGCTGGTCGCTTGCCGCGACCGCGCCTCTCGTTCCAGTTTTGGCAACAGTTCGACGGCGAGGAACGCCCGCTGCATGGCCGTGAGGTGTCGGCGGTGTACATTCGCACTCACGACGTAGGCCAGCGCCGAGCCCGGCCCCGACCATTCCCGCGTCGGAGGGTCGATGTCGAGAACCTTGCAGGCTCGATAACGGTTCCGCCCGTCAAGAATCTTGCCCTCCGTGAGCGTGATCGGCTCCCGGACACCATTCTGGCGGATGTCTTCAACGAGCGCCAGGAACTCGGCACCTTCGAGCAACGGAAACAGCCCCGCCACCGGATGAAACTCGTAAGACTTCATGGTTCCCTCCCTCATCGGTCGCTGTGTTTGGTTTTCGCCCTCATTGCACGCGCTCCCCCTCAACCGGCGAGCGGAGTTTGTTGCCAACCCCTGCACGGGCGTTTCTCAAGGGTTGCGGCCTGGCGGCAACACGATTCCCTTGCTCGACGGTTTTCGCGTCTGTAACTGCTTGATTTGATTGAGTCGGCGTTCGGGATTTTTCTACCTGCCGCGTCCCGGTCTGCTCTCGAACGCGGGTGTGTCTCATTCGACAGGCGTCGTCGCAGTAGAGTGCTCCGCGTTTCTTCCCTTTCAGGCTGCCGCCGCAGTATGCGCACTTACCTGGTGTCGCCCACTTCTTCACGTCGTGCCGATCACTGAAGAGAGCTGTGTCCCTGCAAACGGCAGAGCAGTAGACCTCGCGACGGCCGGCGATCGTGTACTGGACCGTCTGATTCAGCAGCCTTCCACAGCCATCGCACAGTTGGGTGATGTAGAGGCCCTGCGAGCGTACATAGGCGAGTTCGTGGGCGGATATTTCCATTCCCATCCTTAGCGGACACTCCCCGTCGGGCACACTCCAGCATGTGCGACTGGCCTAAGCAGCCGCATGTCTTAATTCAAATTGGAATGGAATCACTGGCGCGTTCGGTACAGTGCAGGCCCCCGCAACCAACCCCTTGCATCGCAGTCTGCACCGTGTCGAGAGTTGCTGGCAAACCCTACTTCACCTACGTTCTTTGGAGCCCCTCTGGACGTCGATCGCCAGCAGGCCCTTGTCCCCGGCGACCAGCCTCCTCGCGGTGACTATAAGCTCTGGCGCATTCATCGGGGGTTGCTCCACTTCCAGTTCCGAATCTCCGGCAGGTCCTCGCCGTATTTGTCGATGTACTGCTTGTGCTCAATCAGCTTGTCCTTGAGCTGCTGCTTCAGGTAGATGCCCTTTTCGCCGGTCTGAGGCAAGCGGTCGATGATATCCATCACGAGGTGGAAGCGGTCCAAATCGTTCAGCACCGTCATGTCAAAGGGCGTGGTGATGGTGCCCTCTTCCTTGTAGCCGCGGACGTGGATGTTGTCGTGGTTGGTGCGGCGGTAGGTCAGCCGGTGGATCAACCACGGGTAGCCGTGGAAGGCGAAGATGACTGGCTTGTTCTTGGTGAAGAGCTCGTCGAAATCCATGTCGCTCAACCCGTGCGGGTGTTCGGTTTGCGGCTGCAGCTTCATGAGGTCGACGACGTTGACCATGCGGATTTTCAGTTCGGGCAGATGCTCGCGCATCAAGGAGACAGCGGCGAGCGTCTCCAGCGTGGGCACGTCGCCACAGCAGGCCATGACCACGTCGGGTGCAACACCCTGGTCGTTGCTGGCCCACGGCCAGACGCCGATGCCCTGGGTGCAGTGCTTGACGGCGGCGTCCATCGTCAACCACTGGGGGGCCGGGTGTTTGCCCGCGATCACGAGATTGACGTAATGGCGGCTGCGCAAGCAGTGGTCCATCACCGAGAGCAGGCAGTTGGCATCCGGCGGAAGGTAAACACGCACGACCTCGGCCTTCTTGTTTACGACATGGTCGATGAAACCGGGATCCTGGTGGCTGAAGCCGTTGTGATCCTGGCGCCAGACATGCGAGGACAGCAGGTAGTTTAACGAGGAGATCTTTCGCCGCCACGGCAGTTGCGACGTGACCTTCAGCCACTTGGCGTGCTGGTTGAACATCGAATCGACGATGTGGATGAACGCCTCATAGCAATTGAAGAGCCCATGCCGCCCGGTAAGCAGGTAGCCCTCGAGCCAGCCCTCGCATTGGTGCTCGCTGAGCATTTCCATCACGCGCCCAGTGGGGGCGAGAAATTCGTCGTTCGGCACAGTGGCGGCGTCCCATTGGCGTTGGGTCACTTCAAAGAGGGCTTCCAGGCCGTTGGAGAGTGTCTCGTCAGGGCCAAAGACCCGGAAATTCCGCTGCTCGCTGTTCAGCTTCGTCACATCGCGCAGGAAAGGCCCGAGCACATGCGTGTCGCCGATACCGGGCGCTCCCGGCGAGGGCACGTCCTGCGCGTAGTCGCGGAAATCCGGCATCCGCAGGTCGCGCAGCAGCATGCCGCCGTTGGCGTGGGGATTGGCGCCCATGCGCCGGTCGCCCTTGGGCGCGAGTTCGGCCAGTTCCGGTTTCAGACGGCCCTGCTCATCGAAGAGTTCCTCCGGCCGGTAGCTCCTCAGCCAGTCTTCCAACTGCTTGAGGTGTTCGGGATGAGTGGCCGGGTCGGAGAGCGGCACTTGGTGCGCTCGGAAGGTGCCCTCAACTTGCAAACCATCGACGACTTTCGGTCCCGTCCAACCCTTGGGTGTCCTCAGGACGATCATGGGCCAGCGTGGCCGAGTGGCGTCGTTCTTGTTCCGTGCATTGCTTTGGATTCGCCGAATGCCCTCGACGGCCTTATCCAAAGTACTCGCCATGAGTTGATGCATCTCTTCCGGCTCATCACCTTCCACAAAGTGGGGCGTCCAGCCGCAGCCTCGTAGAAATTGCTCCAATTCCTTGTGCTCGATGCGGGCCAGGACGGTCGGGTTGCTGATCTTGTAGCCATTGAGGTGCAGGATCGGCAGTACGGCTCCGTCGGTAATTGGGTTGAGAAACTTATTGGAATGCCATGCGGTGGCCAGCGGTCCGGTTTCCGCCTCGCCATCGCCCACGACGCAGGCGACGACGAGATTGGGATTGTCGAACACCGCCCCGAACGAATGGCTGAGCGAATAGCCCAGCTCGCCACCCTCGTGGATCGAGCCCGGGCACTCTGGCGATGCGTGGCTGGGAATCCCTCCGGGAAACGAAAACTGAATAAAGAGCTTCCGCAGCCCGGCCTCATCCTGGCTGATATTAGGATAGATCTCGCTGTAAGTGCCCTCGAGATAAGTGTTGCCCACGACGGCCGGGCCGCCATGCCCGGGGCCGGAGACGTAGATCATGTCGAGGTCGTATTTTTTGATGATCCGGTTCAAGTGCACGTAAATAAAGTTCTGCCCCGGGGTCGTGCCCCAGTGTCCCAGCAGCATGTGCTTCACATCCGCGAGCGTCAGCGGCCGCTTCAGCAGCGGATTGTCATAGAGATAAATCTGCCCGACCGAGAGGTAGTTCGCGGCGCGCCAGTAGGCATCCATCTTGTGGAGCAGTTCCGGGGAAAGAGTTTTTGTCTCCATGGTTCAAATCTCCTTCAGGATGCCTGGGTTAGCTGGTTTCATGGTTGAGTCCTTGCTCGGATCATCGCTGCCACAGGATTCGTGCGTCTTCCAGTGGGATCGCAACCCCGTCGCAGTGCGGGATCACTCGCGCTGTGTAGTCCGCTGGGGGGCGGGCCGCAGACACAGCCACGCTGTAAACGTAGACGCCCGACGCGCCGGCCAGTTGGCGAACGCGCTTCATCTCCTGCCGCACCACAGCGCCGCCATTGATTCCGTCGGCACACAGCTCGACTCGCACGAGGTTCGGATCGAGGTCATTGAGATACACCTCTGCCTCAAAGATGTGCTGGGCCGCATTGGTCTGTACCTTCAGCTCGCCAAAGCGGAGCGTACCCCATTTCTCTTTCAGAGTATGTTCCCAATTGACGATGTTTCTGCCCACTGCGCCTTTATCGGCAGCGCGTTCACGGTAGGCTGCCGCAGCGGGGAGGTAGTGTTGCTCGGTGTATTCGCCCACGGCGCGGTTGGCGGAAAAACGCGGTGTCAAGCTCGCCATACTTTCCCGCATCCGCGCCACCCAAGCCGTAGGGATACCCTGCCCGTCGCGGGCATAAAACTCGGGAATCACTTCCCGTTCGAGCAGGTCGTAAAGCGCCTCGGCTTCGACCGCGTCCCAAGCGGGATCGTCGTCATGCTCCCGCCCGTCCCCCAACGCCCAGCCGACCTCCGGCGTGTAGGCCTCTGCCCACCAGCCGTCCAATTCCGAGAGATTGATGCCTCCATTGACGAGCACCTTCATGCCGCTCGTCCCGCATGCTTCCCAAGGCCGCCGTGGCGTGTTGATCCAGACGTCCACACCCTGCACCAGTTGCTCGGTCAAGAGCATGTCATAGTCACTGAGGAAGATCACATGGGGACGCGCCTCGGGCCGCCAGATGAAATGCATCCATTCCCGAATCAGGGCCTGCCCCGCCTGGTCCGCAGGATGTGCCTTGCCGGCGATGATGAGCTGCACCGGGCGCTGCGCATTGGTTAACAGACGAAGCAGCCGCGGCGGGTCATGGAGCAGCAAGTTCGGTCTTTTGTAGGTCGCAAAGCGGCGTGCAAAGCCCAGCGTGAGGGCGGCGGGATCAAAGAGATGCTTCGCGGCTTCAACCTCCTCGGGCGGCGCGCCTCTTGTATCCATCTCCAGCGACAATCGTTCGCGAACATACTCCACAAAAGACTTGGTAGACGCGGTCCGAAATTGCCAGAGCTTGGCGTCGGAAATCTGGCGTATGTCCTCTTCCAGGCCTTTCGTCGTCCCCAGCCAGCGTTTCTTTCCGCAGGCTCCTGTCCAAAGATCATCGGCCAGAGCCGAGTCCCAGGTGGGCATGTGGACTCCGTTCGTCACATGTCCCACCGGGACTTCGTCCTCCGGCCAGCGCGGAAACAGAGGCAGAAAGAGGCGCCGGCTGACCTTCCCGTGCAAGCGACTCACGCCGTTGGCCGCCCCGCTCCCGCGGATTGCCAAATAGGCCATGTTGAAAGGCTCCGACGAGTCGGCCGAGTTCTGGCGGCCCAGGGCCAGCAAATCGTGAAACGCAATGCCGAGCTCCTTTTCGGCATACCCCCTAAGGTATTGCTCGATGAGGGCCGGATCGAATCGGTCAAAGCCGGCAGCCACTGCCGTGTGAGTGGTGAAAAGATTACCCGCGCGAGTGACGGCCAGCGCGACTTCGAAGGGCTGCCCGGTCTCTTCCATGAAGTTGCGGGCACGCTCTAGGACGGCGAACGCCGCGTGCCCTTCATTCAGATGGCAAACCTCGGGTTGCATCCCAAGCGCGCAGAGCAGCCGCCATCCGCCGATTCCGAGGAGCAGTTCCTGCTTGAGGCGCAAATCCGGCCCGCCCCCATAGAGTTCGCTGGTAATCCCCCGATGAATGGGGAGGTTCGCCGCGTCATTGCTGTCCAAAAGGTAAAGCTTTACCCTGCCCACCAGGACCTGCCAGGCGCGCAGCCAGATCGTGTAACCAGGTAAGGAAATCTCCAACCGTAACCACTCCCCGTCGGGTTGGCGCAAGGGCGCGATCGGCAACTGGCCGGGGTCGTTGTACGGGAAGAGGGCCTGTTGCCCTCCGTCCTTGTCGATCTCCTGGCGAAAATAACCCTGCTGGTAGAGCAGGCCCACCCCGACCACTGGCACACCCAGATCGCTGGCGGCTTTGAGTTGATCGCCGGCCACATTGCCAAGCCCGCCTGAGTAAATGGGTAAAGCTTCGCTCAACATGAATTCCATGCTGAAATACGCGGCGCAGGTTAGGGAACTCTGCGCATGATTCTGCTGAAACCACGCGGGCGACTCCAGCACTTTCCGCCTGACCTGGACCCAGCCATCAAGGTTTTTGCGAAAAACGGGGTCGGCCAACATGCGCTTGATCCGGTCGCGCGAGACCGTTTGGAGGACGAGCCAGGGGTTATGCGTGAGCTCCCACAGTTTGGGTTCAAGCTGCCACCACACTTCGTCGGTAGCATGATTCCATGTCCAGCGCAGATTCAGGGCCAGCTCAGCCAGGGAATCAAACCCCTCGATTTCCCTCGGTAATAGACCGTAAGTGGGATGGATGAAGCCGGTTTGCTCGCTCATGATTTCTCCTTGGCTTCCGGCGCCGCAGTCAAAGCATCATTGACGGTCGCCTGCGCTTCCTCCAGGATGCGGCGCAGATGATCAGCTCCACGGAAACTTTCCGCATAGAGCTTGTAGATATCCTCGGTCCCTGACGGACGCGCCGCGAACCACCCGCTCTGGGCCACCACTTTCAACCCGCCGATGGGAGCCCCGTTGCCCGGCGCGTGGGTGAGGACGGTCTGGATTTTTTCGCCCGCCAACTCGGTGAGTTTAACCTGCCGGGCTGAGAGTTTCGCCAGCAGTTCCTTTTGATCCGGAGTGGCTGGCGCATCCACGCGGTCGTAGACAGGCTCGCCGAACTCGCGCGTGAGTTCGCGGTAAATCTCGCCGGGATCGCGGCCCATTCGCGCCGTGATCTCCGCCGCAAGCAAAGCCGGGATGATGCCATCTTTATCCGTCGTCCAGACGCTGCCATCCAGACGAACAAAGGACGCACCCGCGCTCTCCTCTCCGCCAAAACCAAGCGAGCCGTCGAGCAGGCCATCCACGAACCACTTGAAACCCACCGGTACTTCGTAAAGCTTGCGGCCAAGCTTCGCGGTGACCCGATCAATCATCTCGCTACTCACCACGGTCTTACCAACCGCCGCTTCTTTGCGCCACTTTGAGCGGTGTTGGAAGAGGTAGAAGATGGCGACCGCAAGGTAGTGGTTGGGCGGCAGCAGCCCTGCGCTTTGGGTGACAATCCCGTGCCGGTCATGGTCCGTGTCGCAGGCGAAGGCGATCTTGAAGCGATCCTTCAGGCCGATTAAACGCTCCATCGCATAGGGCGAGGATGGGTCCATGCGGATTTGGCCGTCCCAATCAACCGTCATAAAGCTGAAGGTCGGGTCGACGGCCTCGTTCACGACCGTGAGGTCCAACCCGTAGCGCTCAGCAATCGGTCCCCAGTAGTGGACCCCTGCGCCGCCGAGCGGATCTACCCCCAGGCTGATCTTCGCGCCCCGAATAGCATCCATGTCGATCACATTGCCGAGATCCCCGACGTAGGCGGCGAGGTAGTTGTGCCGGTGCGTGGTGGAGGCGCGAAGAGCTTTCTCGAAAGGAATCCGATTCAAACCCCCAAGGCCCGTCTCGAGAAACTCGTTCGCCTTCGCCTCGATCCAGCCGGTGACGGTGGATTCCGCCGGCCCGCCGTTGGGGGGGTTGTACTTGAAGCCGCCGTCGTGGGGCGGATTATGGGAGGGCGTGATCACAATACCGTCAGCGAATCCTGTCGTGCGCCCCCGGTTGTAAGTGAGAATGGCGTGAGAAATGGCAGGGGTCGGGGTGTATTCATCGGCCTCCGCAATCATGACTTCCACCCCATTGGCCGCCAGCACCTCAAGCGCGCTGGCAAGGGCCGGCACGGAGAGCGCATGCGTGTCCATACCAAGAAACAGCGGACCATCGATGTTTTGTTGCGCTCGGTACAGACAAATAGCTTGACTGATGGCGAGGATATGCCATTCATTGAAAGCCTTGGCGAATGCCGACCCACGATGCCCCGAGGTGCCGAAGGCAACCCGCTGTTCCGGCACGGAAGGGTCAGGGATCTCCGTGTAATAGGCCGTCACAAGTCTGGGTACATTCACCAGCATCGAGGGTTCGGCCGGCTTTCCTGCAAAGGGGCTCACTTTCATCGCTCTCTCACCTCATCGGGCAGGGATCCTCTCTCTGCCGGTGGTTTCATTTCACGACCGTCTGTTTCTTCGAGCCATTCCCATCGGGGTAGCAGATCTTCGGCAGGCGTGCCGAAGATCAATACCCGATCCCGGCAACTCAGCACTCCAGCGATCTAATGCGCCTACCGTTCTGTCAGCACTGTGTAGCCCCCACTCGTCATTATACCCGACACCTGTTTCGTTCCGCACGCCGGGTCAGGTGTGCGCGGAACTCGAATGGCTTCAGCGGCCGGGCTGGCGCGGCTCTGCTTTCATGGTGGAGGACAACTTTATCGGTGCCTGCGATGACTATGAGCGACGGTTTACCAACCCCCAAGGGTTGAATTTAGGGCTTGAGAGCGGCAACTTCGTTTGGCTTGTGACGCCCGAGATTGTGGACGAGTAACGGCCTAGGCGCAGGGGACCGGTTGACACGCCTCGGAACGCGTGATACAAGGCTGGCAGACCCTGATTTGGTGGTTGGCTCCGGCGCGGAGGGTCACCTGCATTGAAGCAGAAAGGGGTCAAAGCGGAGGCTGAGCTATGAAAACTGCATTCGTTCTCATTGTTGTGGTCGGTGCCACTCTCCTGTCGGCTCCTGCACAAGCCAAAGAACCCATCCAGACGGCGACAATTGTCACCATGAACTCGGTCCCTTGCGGCGGGCGTCTCGCAAAGTCCGGCGAACAGTCCTGCCGCGAGTACGTCCTGCGCTCAGGCTCGACTGAGTACCACATCCAACAGAAGATAGAGAAGAAAGCCGACCTTCTGGCCCTTGGCCAGAAAGTCGCCTTCATCATCCAAGATCATCGAATGCGCCTTCACGCAACCAATACAAGCGGAAAATCGAAGGACTTCGACTTCGCTTTGGTTTTGATCACAGCGGCCTCGGAGGCGAACCCGCCAAGCGCCGCGCCGCAGTGACTTGATGACGGCGTACCCGGCGGAAGCATGGTTGGCGGACGTCTATGGGTTTGGGTCTTCTCATCAGCTACCAGTTCAAACGCAAGGAGAACTGGACCTGACGGGAATTCTCTGCAGAACTGATCACGCCAAAGTTTGAAGTCCCAACGATGAGGCCAGGCCGGTCGAAGTTAGGGTGGTTGGTCAGATTGAAGAAGTCTGAGCGAAACACCACACCAAGCCGCTCACTCAAGCGCACTTGGCGCTGAAGACTCATGTCCCATGCCGCCAGCCCAGGGCCCGTGATAACGTTGCGGCCTTCATTCCCTGGAATGCTGTAAGTGTTATTGAAAATATGCGGCGCCATGAATGCCTCCGTATTGAACCACCCGGAGGGGGTGCGTTGACCGGCGGGCAAGTTGGGATTGGCGATCAAATCAGGTCGATCGGTGCCGTTTGAGTCGGTGCCACTGAGCGCGGTAGACAGTATGGCGGTGAGAGGTTGCCCGGATTGAAGCGTTAGGATGTTCGACAGGTCCCAATGGCCGAACACCCGGGCTGCCGTCCCTCCGCGCATCCACTGACGGCCGGGACCGAAGGGAAGTTCCCAGTTGCCTGAGAGGACGAAGCGTTGCCGGATGTCGAAATCCGAAAGGCCCCGCTCAGCCTTCAGATCATAGTTGTCCTGAGCCTGATTGGTGCCGTTGAGCCCCGAAGCCGTATCGATAGACTTGCCGTAGGTGTAGCCGCCCACAAAGGACATCCCGTGCGAGAATCGCCTTTCCAGGCGCACAATCAAGGCGTTGTAGTTCGAGTTTACATCCGTAGCCCGGGTAAATTGATTCGAGCCGGGTTGGGGATGGTAGCCTCTCTGTTCGACAGGCAGATTCGGGATGCCCTGGTTCTGTACCGACCGGCGGGGAAGTTTGTGCCCGTCGGATCCGGCATAGCTGACCGAAAGAACTGTGTTGGGTGCAATTTCATGGTCGCCCGACAAACTCCATTCGTAGACGTAGCCGTTGCGGAGATTGGGCGGCGAGGAGACGACCGTGGGCTCCTGATTGCCGAGCATGTAGGCAAGCTGATAAGTGAGCATGGGCGGGATGGGCGGGGCCGGAGTCGGGCCACAGGCGCCCGGACCGTAAAACCTGCACGTGTCGAGTCCGAAGAGGAATTCTGTGATGGGGACGCTGAGCCGCGTCTCAGAAGCATAGTCGAGCTCGCCAAGGGAATTGAAGACGCCAAATCCCCCGCGCAGGGTAGTGTCGCGCCGCAGTAAGGGCGCATGGCCATGCGCCCCTACGTCGTATGCAAAACCGAACCGTGGCGCCCATCCTGCCCAATCTGGACGGATCAGGGACGGCGGCAGTCCGGCTTGCTGTGAGGTAATGAAGGATAACCCATAGTGGAAGGTTGAGACCAAGTAGTTATCGACCTCCTTAATCAACGGGTCTGCGATTAATGCGGCGGCCTGTCCGTGGTCGTTTCGGACAATAAACTGTGTGGCGTTGCTGTGATCGAGAATGGAGGCTCGTCCGTCAGCGTTGGTGGGTGGTGAGTTAAACTCCTCGCGCAGGCCGTAGGAGAGGGTTAAGCGGCGCGTGGCGTGGAATTCGTCGGAAAAGTAAGCGCCGAAATAGTCCAGACGATCGTTTCCACCGGAGTTGCCCGCCTGGGCATAAGAAAGGAAAGGTCTGCCGAGAAGAAAATCCGAGAAACCAGTAATTTCACAGCGGGACTCGTCCGTCGGCGTTGGCATGCAGTTCACGCCGGAAACCGAGCTGGCCCCATCGCTGAAAGTGAAGAGGCCCTGCCCAAAATCCTCCACCAGATAGAAGAGGCGGTAACGCCGCGCGTCCGCGCCGAATTTCCAGGTGTGCCGGCCACTGACCCACGCTACGTTATCGGTGAACTGGAAAGTGTGGTTCTTACGGATTTGAGGTTGGAAGATATCGCTATCGCCCATATCCGCGTAGCCGGGAACGTCAATGGCGGGGATGCCATCGTTGGTGGCCCCTGGAGCGCGAGTGATTCCCAGCGACTCCAGAAAATGGCTGTGAATGTTCTCGCCTTCCTTAGTCCCGAAATAGTAAGTGTAGCCGAACCGGAAATCGTTGATCAGCGTGGGCCGAAAAACGGAAGTAAACCCGAGCGCGAGGTTCCTCCCCGTGTCATCCTTGTTATCACCGAATCCCGGAGGGGCGGACGGATTCTGCGCGAACGAGTCCGGGACGAAAGGAACAAGTTGCTGTCCATCGAACAGAAGAAATCGCCCAAAGAGTTGATGCTTTGGCGTCAGTTCGTGGTCTATTCGTGCGATAAACTGGTCCGTAGTCACGCCATGCAGCCCCACGTTGATGTCATTGTTTTTGCCAGGCGGCGCATTGGGATTGCTCGGCAAAGGAATCCGATCCAGGATAGCGCGGGACAAGGGGTCAATTCGTGATGCCGGGATTGTGTTCCCCGGGAAAGGCTGGCCCGTAGTGGGGTCTATAATTTGCGGATAAGGGTGGCCTGTCTGGGGATTAATGCCGGTGAAATCCCCCTGGCGCATCGCGGCCGTAGGCAGCAAGGTGGTATTCGTGACGCTTTGGAGAATGCGCAAGCCTTCGTAATTGGTGAAGAAAAACGTGCGGTTACGACGGATCGGCCCACCCAGGCTGGCGCCGAACTGGTTCTGATGATAAGGGGGTATGGGACTGTTTGGATCGTCGAAGAAATTCTTGGCGTCCAGCGCACTGTTGCGAAGAAACTCGTAGGCTGTGCCTGATAAGCGGTTGGCGCCTGAGCGCGAAGCCATGTTAACCTGCGCGCCCGAAGTAATACCCTGGTCGGTCCCGTAAGAGTCCTCCACGACGCGAAACTCCCGGATGGCATCGATAGAGGGGTTCACCGTGAGGCTATAGGCAAAGGGCTCCATGAGCGTGACGCCGTCGAGTGAAAAGTTGTTCCGCTCGGACCGTTGTCCATTCACGGAGAAACCCAACCCCAGCGCCGGGGTGTTGAATTGCTGCGTGGAACCGTTAGGATAGGGCGGGACTGCGCCCGCGGCCAGCAAAGCGAGTTGCGAGAACTGGCGGCCGTTCAACGGGAGGAGGCTGACGCGCCGATTCTCGATCTCGTCTCCGATCGCGGGAGAAGCGGCTTCCACCAGCGGCGGCCGCGTGTCAACCTGGATTTCAGTTCGCTCGTGTGCGATCTCCAGGCGGATGTCGGCACGCGCTGTTTCTCCAACTCGAAGCGCTAACCCGCGGACCACCTTGGAAACAAAACCCGTCTTGGCAATCTCCAATTCGTAGTTTCCAACGGGTAAGAAAGGAAAGCTGTAAGAGCCGTTCGCGTCCGTCTGAGTCTGCCGAACTTGGCCGGTGGCAGGATTACGAAGCTCGAGCGCAGCCGCTGGGACTGCTGCCCCGCTCGGGTCGAGGACAATTCCCTCCAAGTGGCTGTTCCATGTTTGTCCGTAGAGGTTGTGAGCCAACGTGACAACAAAAAACAGGAGCGCCAGCATTATGGCTTTGCTCCCCGAAGGGGAGCACCTTGAGTAGCCGTGGGTGAAACCCACGGAGGGGAAGGCATAAACCGAAATCCGGCCCTGAAAGGGCCGAACCGGCTCGAGCAACCCCTTGCGGCAATGCCAGCCACTAACGGGACCACCGGCTTTGGAGTGCGGCAGCTTGCTGCCGCTTTCCTCCCGCGAGCTTGCTCGCGCTTCACCGCTTCGAGCACCGCGCTCCTGTGCACGGCCAGCAAGCTGGCCTGAGCGAAAGCGGCGGCCCGTCAGCTGACGGGCCGCACTCCAGAGCGCTCTCTTCTCTGTGAACTCTGTGCGCTCTGTGTTAAGACTTGAGAGGCACGGAGAGCACAGAGAGTCTCGGTTTGGTTGCGCCTTTGCTGCGCTGTCCAACAATTTCAACATCCAAGTTTTCGATCGGGGCAAACGGGAGGGAACAGTTGGCAGGCCCAAGGAAGCAGGAGTTGAATGTTAGCCTTCAATCCTGGTGAATACACACCCGCTCATCAGACCGGTTTCCGTCCTGACCTTCTCCCATCCGGACTGTACCGTCGGCCCCGGAGTTTCACCGGATCCTGGGGCTTGCAGGCCTTCTTCGCTCTGTCCGCTGATTGCACCGGCT
>Ga0187874_10001111_pt1 | contig 26817 bp, 25 predicted proteins | sample June2016WEW_16_1_3_FD_132993 | JGI IMG/M metagenome (GOLD analysis project Ga0187874, IMG submission 132993) | Peatland microbial communities from SPRUCE experiment site at the Marcell Experimental Forest, Minnesota, USA - June2016WEW_16_150 | ecosystem: Environmental > Terrestrial > Soil >... | reverse complement strand
GCGGTCTACTCGATGCTGGAGCAGGGTATCATTCCCGCGGTCCGCCTGGGCCGGCGGTGGATCGTAACCAGACAGGCGTACCTGGCTTGGGAGCGCACCTGCGGCCGGCGGGCGGGCTCTGGACTTCGACGCCCACCAGAGGTAGTGGTGGTGAACTGATGCCGATATTCAAACGCAAGTACGGATCAGGGAAAACGGTCTGGCGATACATCTTCAGCGCGCCTGGCGCCACCCGGCAGGAACGCCGCTTGATCTGCGAGGTAGGCTTCGCGAGCAAACAGGAGGCGATGGACGCCGAGGCGAAGCGCCGCACCGAGGAACTGCAGAAGTACGAACTGGTGAAGGCCGGCGCCACCACCGTTGCCGCCGCGCTCCCCACCACACTGGCGATGTTGTTCCAGGAGTTCTTTCGCCAGCATGCCGAGGAGAAACTGGCTCCCAAGACCATCGAACGCTACCGGGAACTGGCCGCCTATCTCGCGCCAGAGGTGCGGGCCATGCCTTTGGGCGAAATTACCCGACTCCACCTCAGTCGCGAATGGAACCGGCTCCTAAAGAGTGGCGGGCACCACCGCAAGACCAAGCAGGCTCGGCCCCTGAGCGCGAAGACTGTCCGGCACGTTGCCGGTCTGGTCTCCAGTGCGTTCGCCCGAGCGGAGAGGTGGGGGCTGGTCACCAGCAACCCTGTCACCCATAGCGAGCCGCCGGTTCCCAAGAAGCACAGGGGTATAGCGCTTACCCCAGCGCAGCAGGTTCTGGTTTTCGAGTCAGCCAGCGGGCCGTGGTGCATGGCAACGTTCCTGGAAGTCGGCGCCGCCACCGGCGCGCGCCGAGGCGAGGTGCTGGCACTGCGGTGGTCGGACATGCAAGATGGCCGCGCCATCTTAACGCGATCGCTCACGCAGGCGAGGCAGGTGTTGGAATTCAAGGGCACGAAAACGGAGAGGCCGCGGGACGTGAAAGTGCCGGCGTCCGCCCTCGCCGCTCTGGAAAAGCATCGGAAGCGCCAGGGTGAATTCCGTGCGCAGTTCGGGTCTGATTACCGGGCGGACCTGGACCTGATCTTCGCCAACCCGGACGGAACACCGCTGCGGCCGAATTCGGTGTCGTCGGTGGTATCGTTGCTGTTCCGCAGGCTCGGTCTTCCGAAGGGCGCGAGCCTGCACTCGCTGCGCCACAGCCACGGGTCGCACCTGCTGGCCGATGGGGTACCGCTGCCGGTGGTGTCGGAGCGCCTGGGGCACTCTTCGGTGCGGACGACGGCGGAGGTTTACGCGCACGCCTTGCGCGGCCAAGACGATGAGGCGGCGCGTCGGTGGGATGAGTTTCAGCGCCGGGGAACCGGGAATCGCCCGGAACGAAAACTCCAGTAGGCGAGGAGCGTCATCCGGTTCCTCTCAGAATGGTTTCATCCCTTCCGGTGGAGGTCGGGTGCTTCCGTCCAGCAGGCACGTTCATTAGTTCTCGACCTTCGTTGGTTTTGGGTGTCGTCGGCGTCCATCCCGGCACTCTCGGAGTTCGTTAGCGCGCCCGCCAGCAAACGTGAACCGCAAGAGTGGGCCTGCTGACCAACCATACGCGCTCAAATACCATGCGTGGGGGCCGCCTGTGTGACGACCGTCGGAAAGTAAAATTATATGTATATATATACTTACGCATTTCGCATGACCAAAATATCGGCTTTGCGCTTGGCTTCTGCTTGCCAGAAATGAGGAGACTTTCCTGCACTGGGGAAGCAGCTACGGGTTTCCACCGGCTAGCTCTTCGAATTCTGGAACCGGAACCAACAGCGGGGCGCCAGACTCGAACCTACCGGCCGGCAGTAGGGAGGTACCGGCGCTTGGTGATTTCGTGCCAACGCTTGCTGTGCGCCTTGGCTCGGGCGAGGGCCCGCCGATGCCTTGCCCGCAATTGGCGAGCCCGCTCCTTTATAACTGCGGCCCAGACCTCCCGGTGCCGCAGCCGAATGCGGCGGAGATGCTGGTGTACGGTTCCCAGACTGACTCCCAACTTCGCCGCCACTTGCGGATAGGTCCGGCCCCGGTCATCAGCGACGAGGGCCATGGCCACGCGGCGCCGGCCGGGCGGCAGCGTAGCCAGGAGGCGGGCCAGTTTCTTCGGAACCCCTCGTTCCGGCGCCAGCGGGCCGTTGTCGGCTGCCGCCCGGTTCGCCCGCGTTAACTCGCTCATTTCAGTCCTCATATTGGGCCATATCGGTAGTCATGTGGACATTACCTCGGGGCGGCAGGGACATCAAGCAAAACCGTCGATGGCGTCGGAATCACCGCACAGTAGAGACGTCCTGTGCGCGATCAAACCGCCTTCCACTTCAGTCAAAACACGGACGCTTCAGATTTGCTGGGGGTGAGGGATTCCGCGCCAGTGATGAAGCAATCACCAAGTTCTTGCGCTAACTGGAGCCTGAGTCGGCCCGTTCCCGGGCCACTGGAGTCGCTCGGGATGGAAGGAAATGATAGAAACAGCCCTGATTATACCGTTGGAGTTATGCTTGATGGTGTCCTGGAAGCCAACACGGTAATCCTGGCTAATGAAGTCCGGCGCCATTCCGGAAACACAGAGAGGAACCACGAGTATGGCAAGTGAACGGTCTTCGGTTGCACTCCAGGTGCGTGCGCTTCGGATAGTAACAACGCTCGCGATAATTTCCATCTCCTTTGGTCTTGGCTGGCCGCGCGCCTCCGCGGCCTCGCCAGATAACCAGCCGCAGGCGGCGCCGGCTTCCCCGCAGGCCGGTCCCGGAGCGCCCGTCGTTCCGGCGGAAAACCCGCGCTCTCTCCCACTGTCCACGAGCCGCCCCGAAGCGAAGCTCATGAGCGTGCCATTGGGTTTCGAGCCGAACCAGGGACAGTTGGCCTCCACGGTTCAGTTTGTCTCGCGCGGCTCCGGCTATGCGCTCTTCCTCACTCCGGGCAAGGTGGTCCTGAGCCTGGAGCGGCAAAAGCGGGCACCGGCCGCGGCGAAGGGGCACACACCCGAAGCCGCGTCCATCGACACCGTGCGCATGAGCCTGATCGGGGCAAATCCCAATGCCAACGCAGTAGGACTGGCCCCGCAGCCCGGCGTGGTGAGCTACTTCATCGGCAACGACCCGAAGAAGTGGCACTCCGGCATTCCGACTTATGGCAAGGTCACGTATCCCCAGATCTACCCTGGCGTGGACCTGGTCTTTTATGGGAATCAGCGCCAGTTGGAGTATGACTTTGTGGTCGCCCCCGGCGCCGATCCCAGCCGCATCGCCTGGCGGATCGACGGCGCCCGCGCCAGCGTCGACGCGGAGGGCAATTTAGCTCTGAGCGCGCCCAACGGCCCAGCCAGCTTCAAGAAACCGGTGCTGTACCAACTGGATGGAGACCAGAAGACCAGCGTGGAAGGGTCGTTCGCCGTGGCCGGGAACCAGGTACGCTTCCGGCTCGGCAGCTATGACCATTCCAAGGCGCTGATCGTCGACCCGGTGCTCAGCTATGCCAGTTATCTTGCCGGGACTGGCACCGATCACATCGGGTGGACGACCGGACCCGGTGTCAGTTCGATCGGTACGTCGCAGGGCCTCGCGTTGGACAGCGCGGGTAGCGTGTATGTGGCGGGCGACACCTACTCGATCGACTTCCCGACGAAGAACTCTTATCAAAGCGCGCCTCCGGCAAAGGTGGCGGGCGTCAGTCCCGGGGTATGGCCTTCGGCGTTTGTGACCAAATTCAGTCCGGATGGCAGTTCGCTGGTTTATTCCACCTATTTGGGCGGCAACGGCCTTGACTACATCTACGCCATAGCGGTGGACTCCAGTGGCAGTGCTTACGTGACCGGCCAGACAAACTCGGCTAATTTCCCGACAACCTCCGGAGCGTACGAGACAGTCTGCTCTGCGTCCCCAACGTCGACCTGCAACGCCGCGTCCGCATTTGTGACCAAGCTGAATTCCACCGGAACGGGCCTTGTCTACTCGACATTTCTTGGCGGCTACGCCTCGTGGGCGTACGCAACTGCCATTGCCGTGGATGGCTCCGGCCGCGCCTACATTGCCGGCAACGAGGACGAGATCCAATCCAGCTTTCCGACAACCAGCGGCGCGGTAATCAGTGGAACCAAACCTATCGGAGGCGACCCCCAATTCGCTTTCGTCGCGGCGTTCGATCCCACCGGCGGACTGCTCTATTCCACTCTCTTCGGCGACCAGAATTTCCAGTGCATCATCGCCTGCGGCGGCGATACGTATGGCACCGGGATCGCGGTGGATGCCAACGGCTATTTCTACCTGGTCGGCGAGACGACGGCCAGCAAGCTGCCGACAACCGCCGGAGTGTTTCAGCAAACCGCTGCTCCTTTGGGCAACTCAGGAACCTATGTGGAGGCCTGGCGCGGCTTCGTCGCGAAGTTCAATCCCGTCACTTCCGCCGGTGGAGCATCGCTGGCCTACGCCACCTACCTTGGCGGGCAGACTCAATCCGAAGGCGACTACATCAGCGGCATCACCATCGATAGCGCCAGCAATGCCTATATCGTCGGATATACCAATTCTCCGGATTTTCCCGTGACGAGCGGCGTTTATTCGACAGTCTGCGGTCCGAATGGGCAGACCTGCTCGGCGGCCCACGTGACCAAGCTGAATCCTTCCGGCACCGCCATCCTGTGGTCCACCTTTGTCGGAGACACTAAGTCCGATGGAGCCGACGCGTTGTTCTTTACCGGACCGATCCGGTTGGATGGGAACGGGAACGTCTATATCATTGCGCAAAACGGGGGAGGATCGGGCTTCCCCATGGTCAATCCCGTGGAACCGACCCCAACCGGCGGGGCCCAGCAGGTGCTGGTCGCCGAACTCGACCCCACCGGCTCGAAACTGCTGTTCTCTACGACGATTGGATCCGGCGGGCTCGAAACCTCAAATCCAGCCGGGCTGGCAGTCGACTCCGCCGGCGACATCTATCTCGCCGGCAATACAGTTGGTCCGGGCCTGATCACGACTCCCGGCGCATTCCAGACGACCGCCAGCAACAGCGGCTGCTGCTATCACGGCTTTGTAGCCAAGATCGCACCCACCGTAGAGCCAACCCTGCAATCCGGCACTCTGGCGAATGGCGCGACGTATGTTGACGGAGGGCTGGTGCCGGGATCCTGGGCGCAGGTTAAGGGCGCGAACCTCACCACCACCACGCGCATCTGGTCCGCCTCCGATTTCACCGGCCTGGGTAATAACCTGCCCACCAACCTGAGCGGCGTTCAGGTGAACGTCAACAACCAGGCTGCAGCGGTGTATTACATCAGCCCCACGCAGATCAGTTTCCAGGTGCCGGCGGGAATCACGGGCACGGCCTCCGTACAAGTAATCGCCAATGGCCAGATGAGCAATTCCGTCACCGCCGCGGCCGCAACCAGCTCGCCCGGCATTTTCCCGGTGATCCTGGGGGCCACGAACTACGCGGCCGCGGTCTTCCTGGATGGCAAGATCGCCGCCGACCCGTCGAATGGCCCGGCGTTCCGCAACGCCGTTCCCGGCGATGCGGTGCAACTCTTCGCCACCGGCTTAGCTGCATCGCCCGCTGGCACACTGGTCTCGCCGACGTTTTTGAGCGGCGTGACGGTGACGATTGGCACCGTCACGATTCCGGCGAGCGCCGCCGCGCTTGTTGCAGTGGGAGAATTCCAAATCAATTTCACGGTGCCGTCGCTGCCGTCTGGCGTGTACCCCATCTCGATTTCCGTGAACGGGGTTACGTCGCCGGCGAGTATCAATTCCTCGCCGCCAGGTCCGGTAGTGATTCCGATCCAGCCCTGAGCCGCCTCTCCGGCGGGCCAAGACATTGGCGGCGGCACCGCCGCCACTCGGAAGATCTGCTGATTCGCATGAGGGCTCTTGGGCGACGTGGTTTAGGCGGCTCGTGGCGTCCACGCAGTCGGCCTTGAACGGAGGCGTTAACTGGGGTTATTGGTAGCTGCCGTTTCCTTGGAAAGTTGTACGCGCTGCGTCTTTTCCGGCGTAAGCGGGCTACACACCTCGTGGCTGGCACACAATAAGAGGCTCCACTTCCCCGCATGATAGTTGACTGGTCCCCCCCTTTTGCAGGCTGGGATTCACCCAGCAACCCGAATATGGTGGAGTAACAAGTGTCGCTGCCATACCCGGACTCACGGGCAGAAATGCTCGAACGGGTCTGGCGTTTGAAGCTGGCTGAAGCTGAACGCCGATACGTTGAGGACCGAACCCCGGAGAACCGAGCTGAATTTCTGGATGGGCTCCGCCAATTCACGGCGCTCGTAATGCGAGGCGTAATTCCGCGCGAGGAGGATCTTCCGCAAGGTTGAGGCGGGGAATGGCTGTGGGCCGGTGTGTCAGGGTTTCCGCGATCTGTCGAGAGAAAAGCAACCATTCCAGCTCTCGTTCAACGCTTCGCTGAAGATCGATTTCCAGGGATCGCGCGTCACCTCTGTGATGGTGGCCTGATTCTGGTTCGTGAGTTGGACGAACGTTTGGGCTTCGGCGAACTCATCGCCCAGCACCTGACCGACTCACGACAAGGGAAGAACACGCAACTCCCGCTGGCGGACCTGTTGCGCCAGTCGGTCTACAGCCGCATCGCGGGCTATGAGGATGTCAACGACGCTGAGCGGCTTTCCCAAGATCCGACGTTCCGGCTGATCGGTTCCGAGGAGATTTGGGATCGCGGGGCGGCGCTGACCTCCCGCTTGCAGAGCTTTGAGACCGAGATGCTGGCCGAGGAGGAGAACTTCGGCAGCTTGGCCCGCATCAACCGCGAACTCATCGGCAAGGCGGAAGCCCTCGATTCCCCGCAGCGGGTCCTGCTGGACATGGACAGCACGGAGATTCCGGTCTACGGCGAGCAGGAGCAGAGTGCCTACAACGGCCACTTCGAGTCCACCTGCTATCACCCGCTACTGCTGTTCAACCGCGAGGGCGATTGTCTGGCCGCAAAGCTGCGGCCCGGCAACGTCCACAGCGCCGATGGCTGGGAAGACATGCTGTTGCCAGAGATCGAGCGGCAGCAGGGGCTGGGCAAAGAAGTGGTTTTCCGGGCCGATGCCGCCTTCGCCAAACCAGAGATCTATGAGGCCCTGGAGGAACGGGGCGTGAAGTACGCCATTCGCATCCCGTCCAACGACAGTTTGGAGCGGGACATCAGCGAGTTGCTGACGCGGCCGGTGGGAAGGCCGGGCCAAAAGCCGGTGGTCTGGTACAAAGGTTTTCTTTATCAAGCGGCGAGTTGGAAGACGGCGCGGCGGGTGGTGGCCAAGGTGGAGTTTCATTTCGGGGAGCTGTCCCCGCGTGTGGGATTCATCGTGACCAACCTGGAAACGGACAGCCGGGCGGTGGGGCGGTTCTACAACAAGCGGGGGACGGCGGAACAGTGGATCAAAGAAGGCAAGCAAGCGGTGAAGATGACGCGGCTGAGTTGCCACCGGTTCCGCTCGAATGAAGTGCGGCTGTGGTTGAGCGTGATCGCTTACAACCTGGGGAATCTGTGGCGGCGGCTGGTGTTGCCAAACCGGATCGGCAACTGGTCGTTGACGAGCCTGCAGCAGCGATTCGTGAAGACGGGGGGCCGATTGGTCAAGCACGCCCGGTATTACTGGCTGCTGTTGGCGGAAAGCCATCTGACCCGGCGGCTCTTCGGGGCGATGGTAGGAAGGATCGCCGCCTTGCCGGTGGCGACCGGGTAGCGGGAGGCGGTGGATGCAGCGAAATCAGGCGGCCCGGAGGTGAGGGTCGGCGAGGTGTTTGTGGAATGCGCTGAAAAGATAGGATTTCCCGGCTTTGGATTTTTCCGGCAGGGCAACAACTACGCCTTGCGGGGGCGAAGACGGCTCCCGGAGGAGAAAATGCAACCCACGGGATCAAAGGATGGCGGCTGGGAGTATACTGGCAGTGCTGGAGAGTCCAAAATGGAAATCTCGGCTCAAATGGTCAGGCGTTTTCACGGCCGATGGTAGACTCTTGCTATGAGCCAAAATCCCATCCTGAGGGGACGCGATGGCAAAGATTGACTATTACCTCCAGATCGACCGGGTGGTGGGGGAATGCCAAGTCCCTCGTTTTCTGAATTGGATTCCCCTGCTGGCGTATTCTTTCGACGACCGGCAAAGTGTTGCTTTGGGCAGCGGCCGCAGCACCGGCAAGGTTCAGATACAGACCTTTCATTTCACGATGGAAGCAAATAGGGCCAGCCCGAAGCTTTACCTCGCGTGCGCCCAAGGCTCCCCTATAAAATGGGCGAAACTGGAGTGCGTCCAGTCTGGTCTTAGTTTCTGCCGCGTCACTTTCCAGGACGTGACGGTCTCCGACTTCCAGACGGGCGGAATGGCGGGCGGCGAACTGCCCGTCAATTCCGTCTGCTTGCAGTTCTCGGGGCTCACGCAAGAGTACACGAAGCTCCTGGCGCAGTATTCGACCCCGGGCTGGCAGATGCGACGGAGATAGCCCGTCTCGCGGTCATGGGCGGGAGACGCCATGGCTCGTTCGAGATCTCTCAGATGCTCGCTCGCGGGTGGCGCGACGGCTGCCACTTCTTCCGGTTTACACACAATAAGACGGTTGGAGGTCAAATGGTGAATTTGAGATTACTACTTGTCTGGACAGCAGCGATAGTACAGTTTGGGGCTTCCCTGGAGCCGCCTTCCTTCGGCGACTCGTAGCCTGATATCCGCCCATATCGGTAGTTTTGTTCGGGCGTGCGGAACGCGAGGCGCCGGCCATTGGCGAAGCACGCCGCGATGCAGTACAAACTCGGCCATCGGGACTGTTGACAGGCTCGTTAGTTTTCCGTCGGCTTCTGTTCCACGTGATCGATGACCAGGACTGGTATCGGGCGCTTTTGCATTTCCAGTTTCAGCCCCAGTTGCTTGGTCACTGCGTCGAAGAGCGAGAGGGCGCCATTTGGATCCGATGCTGCCACTGCGCCGCCCGACGGCTGGCCAGCGTCTCTGCCCCGGCCTCCCATACCGTTCACCATGCCGGCCCCGCTGAAATTCAGAGTAAAATCCCAAGCGCCTTCGATCCCGGTCGAATCCAGAACCGGCGTGTGAACATACCCGCCCGCCATGTTTGGCAGCGCCGCCGCAAACTGCGCCATGGTCATGTTCTGGCATGTAACCAGCCTCCCAAGCGCGGGATTCGCGTCCCTTGGGTCCTTTGCGCCCGGGGCAGGACCGTTCAGCCACTTGCTTCGATTGGCGGGATCCGCCGGCTTAAGCTTCGGCTTTGCCGCCGTCAGTACATACGCGGACACGGGCCGGTCTTCATTGTGAACCGCCAGCTTGAAACGGTCGATCAGCAAGGCGCGAAGCATCGGCAGGACTAAATCCATGTCCATGCCCGTTTCGGTTGACGGCCCGGCGCCGGGCACTTTCGCGATTACATCGAAGCGGTCGGTATCCAGCCATTTCGGCGCTCCCACCAGCATGTCGACGCTATTGAGATCCCAGGCAAGCATGATCAGGTTCTGTAGCGTGTAGCCTTGCAGATTCACCCGGCCGTTTTGAAATGCCGGTCCTCTGCCGCCTCCTCCCTGCATGATCATCGCGCGCCCATTCAACATCACCATTCCCCCTTCTGAGTTCGGTGGGCTTGGCTTGATCTCCGCTACTTCAAACTCGGTGGGAGGAACCGGCAGGCGTTTGGCCACATCCGGCAAATTGGCGGTTGGTTTCTGGTTCGCGCTGTCGACTACCAGGACAGGGGTCGGGACCTTTATAGGATCCAGTTTCAGACCGAGTTGTTTGTCGACCGCATCGAAGATCGAGATCCGCTCCGCTGCAGCCGCCATAGGTCCAATTATCCCCAACGACCACCTGACGTCGAAGTTCCATGCGCCCTTCAGCCCGGTCTGATCCAATACCGGGTTCCGACCGACTTGCGACCCCATCATGCCGCCTAGCCCTTCCGCAAATGCCGCCATGGTCATGTTGCGGCAGGAATACTGAACCGTCATGTCGGGTCCGAGGTTGATCCTCGTCGTGGCCCCGTTCACGCTGCTCATCATCACGATGCCGCCCTCGCCGGGCGTCGAGGACCCGCCTTGCGGCTTGCACCCGGTTTCCCCCGAGCCGTCGGCCTCCTTGAGCTGCGGTTTCTTCCCCACCGTCAGCGCATAGGCCGGCATGGGCTTGGTATCGTTGTGGACTACCAGCTTGAAGCGGTCCGCCAGCAGAGCCTGAAGCATCATTTTTCGCATTTCCGGCGTCGCACCGTCCGGGACTTTGGCGATCACGTCGAAGCGGTCCATCTCCAGCCAGCTCGGCCCCCCGTATACCTTGTCGGCATTGACGCCGTAAGCCGTGACGATCAGATCCAGCATGCTTGCGGTTCTCAATTCATACGTGCCGTCGTGATTGAACGGCCCTCTCATATAGGGGTTCGTGATGCGGGGGTTGACGTGGACGTCTGCGGCTTCAAACGTTGGCGGGGTTTCGGTTGACTGGCTGAATGCCGTGCTGGCGAGAAAGGCGGCGAAGCTGAGGCACGCGAATGCTCGCATCATATTCCAACCTCCTATTGGCCCATGCGGATATTGTAGTCCAAACCCCTCGAAGTTCCCGAAACTTCGTCCCAGCCCATCAGGTGGGTGATGGGTGTCTTCTCGGTATGAACGGAGCAGCACAGCGTTAAGAGCGCATATCGGCTATTCCCGTGGACCAGGGAACCGGTCGGATGTATAATCGGCGCTAGACAAGCGGCCACAAGGAGCGTCCTCCATGTCGTTCCAAGACGCACTCAGACACTCAGGCTTGCTGCTGTGGGCGCGGGTGTCCCCATCGATCTGGAACGCCCAGGGCCGCAGGGTGAAATGCGGAATATAACATTGGGAAGAGAACCGTTGACGAAAGGACCTGAAATGGCAAAGTTCGAGTTGTACTCAGTATTTGTTCCCAACAAGCCGGGCAAGGGCGCGCAGTTGCTCAGCGCCTTCAAAGAAGCCGGTGTGAATTTCGTCGGAATTTGGGGCTATCCGGTTGGCAAAAGCAAGTCCAGGATCGATATGGTTGCGGAAGACGTGGCGCTCTTCAAGAAAGCCGCAAAGCAACTCAAGATCAAGCTCGGAAAGAAGCAGACAGCATTCCACATCACCGGGGAAGACCATCCGGGTGCAGTCGCTGAAGTTTTGGCCAAACTGGCGGCAAAGGAGATCAACGTCTACGCGGTCCAGGCGCTCTGCGCCGGCGGCGGCCGTTTTGGCGCGCTTGTTCAGGTGTACCAGGACGACGTCAAGAAGGTTGCAAAAGCTTTAGCGTAATTCGGCGCGCTGTTGGTGGCAAGAATTTGGGATCAGAGTCCCGATACGGACGCCCTGACATGAAAACCCCTGAAGAAAATGAGCCGCCGGCCACCCGCGCCGAGGAATTGTCTGGCCCAATGCGGCCAAGGCGGCCAGAGGATTTTGACGCCGTTTATGCCGGCACGCCCCCTTGGGATATCGGGCGGCCACAGCCGACCTTTCTGGCGCTGGCGGAAGCGGGCGCCATTCGAGGCCGGGTCCTGGACGTGGGTTGCGGGACCGGCGAGCACGCTCTCATGGCCGCCGGCATGGGACTGCAGGCGACTGGCATCGATTCGGCTTCGGCCGCAATCGCCCTTGCCGAAGCCAAAGCCCGCGACCGCGGCTTGACCGCGCACTTCCTGGTCCATGACGCCCTTCAGTTGGCTTCTCTCGACAAGCAATTCGACACTGTGCTGGATTGCGGCCTGTTCCACGTCCTCGACGACGACGACCGCGGTTCGTTCGTCGAGAACCTCCGCGCGGTGATCCAGCCAGGCGGTCACTACTTCATGCTGTGCTTCAGCGACCGTCAACCGGGGGCTTTCGGCCCCCGCCGGATAACCCGGGACGAAATCAGGGCCAGCTTCGACAAGGGATGGCAGATAGACTCGATCGAGCCGGCCAAACTCCATAGCAGAATGGGTCCCGACGGAATTCTGGCCTGGCTGGCACGCATCATGCGGACGTGAGCGCTCATGGGTGAGGCGTGCGTCTCTTTGTTATGAGGAACGCCGGCCGCGCGGGCGTTAACGTCAAATATCGGTAGCCCCGCTGCCAGCCAGACCAGATCCATGGTTTGCGCGTTATCCGTCCAAGTGACCCGTTCGTTCGTCGATAGCCTGGCCGGAGTTGTGAGTCCGTGGAGGCCCGACGCTTCCTCGGGAGCCATCTGAGTGATAACGTCGGACGAAGGGGGAACCGGGGACCGGCGGAACGTTTCCCAAGAATTTCCGCCCGCATGAAACGTTCCTGGTTTCCGCCTGATGGATTTACTATTGGTTGAGTGTTGCATGATTTCGGTGAATCCGCTTTACGGGAGAGACTTCAAATGGCACGACGAGTGTTTTTCAGCTTCCATCGCGAAGATGACATCTGGCGAGCAAACCAAGTTCGGAATGTGAATGTGGTTGCGGGATCTCACCTTGCCGGTTTTTTTGACCACTCAGAATACGAAGCAGCAAAAAAAACGGGCAACGATGGCATCCAGCGGATGATTCTCAGTCATCTTAAGGACACGACGGTCACGGTGGTGTTGATTGGCACAAAGACGGCAAACCGCCGGTGGGTGAAATATGAAATCGAGCAATCAATAGCGCGCAAGAACGGGCTGTTAGGTATTTACATCCATCGCCTGAAAGACTCCAACAAACTTCCTTCCCCTCGGGGGGCCAAACCGGCGGTACCACAAGGCGTAGATTTCCCCGCTTACGACTGGGACAAGGATCTGAATCGTTTTCGGAAAGAGATAGAAGCCGCAGGCAAGCGGGCAGACGCGTTGCGGGCGGCGACATAGCTTCCACAATACTCCATTCGTCTCGATTCGGATTATCCTCTTCGGGCGGGCTGCCGGCCGGTTGAGCGGCGGCGGAACAAGGATATGCCCCAGGCGCCTTTTCACGTGGGCTCGAACGGTCGATTCGGCCCACCCGAGTTCCAGAGGCTCCGCGACACCGGGCCGGGCAGGGCGGAGCCTATGTGTCCTCATCCCTCCCACTCAGAACCCGGAAGAGCCTCAATTCAAGGCGGTCGGCGCTGTATTTCTCAGAAAGAATCCGTGCCGCAGCTCCCGTAGAGGTGACGGGGTAAGCCAGTTTGTTAGGATGCAAACGCCGGAAGATATCGTACTCAATCTCCACGCCTTCCATGCCGCCAAGGAATACCGCTGCGTCAAAGTTGTGAGCACCGATCATGGCCCCGCGCATTTTGGTCAAACTCGCGTCAAGATCACCATCCACGGCATCAATGAAACGAACTTCCTCGAATTCGGACACTTCGGGGGGAAACCGGGGGGTGAAGAAAAGGCTCTGATACAGGATGACGTGCTTCCGCACGTTCGGCCTCATTCCACGTACGAGCAGGCGGATAAGCGCGGTAGTTGCAGGATGACCACCAAACACAATCTGGCCTCTTGGCACAACAACACTGACCACAGCGCGGATACTGTCGCGGATGGCCGCAACGTCCGCTGTCTCCAGGTACTTTGGATGGCGATGCGGTAAGGGGTTGCTTGCAGACAGGAAAACGGAGAGCATCAGCGAAGACCTCCCAACCAAGAATGCGCCTGCACATTTGCAGACTCTTGACTGCCGACGGCTGGCCCATCGCCGCCTCCTTGAGCAGACCAGATAGTGCAGGCGAAGCACAAGGATAACGGGTGAGGCCAAAATCAACACCAACGGTCGGTGCTTTTCGATCACGCGTAGCGGCCGTTTTGTCATCGAAGAGGGCAAGGAGGTCAAGAGAGATGCCAAGGTCGGCGAAGTCGCGGCGTATGGCATTGCGTAGCGTCTCCGCATGGGATTCGGCCCCGTCAGCGAAGTCCGCGATTTGAGACGAACTCATCGATCTCCCAGCTTTTTGGGGTGAACCAGCAAAGTTCTCCTCATTGGTTTATAGCCCATACCATTGTACGTGCTACTGGGGAGTCTCCGTGAGTATCGCCGACAGCAACGTAACCCTGAAACTCCGGGACGCCAGATCGCTGTCGCGGTAGGGACGACCATCGCGGATTGCCTCCCGCGCGGATCTGTATGAGCACTTCGAGGTGATGGGCAGACTAAGCGGGATTAATAATGCTAACTCCCTGGTGGCCGCCGATCCACTTGTCCGGAGAGAAACGCCAACCCGTCGAAATGGACTCCGTCCCTGGCGCGGGCGGCGCCCGCTTCTGGCGGCGCGTTATTCGTTGATATCGGCTATCGCCAGCGCCCGCAGCCAGGCGCGGTCGTGACCCGCGGGCTGCTGCGCGACAAACTTGGCGTTCGTCCGTTTCGCTTCTGGCCGGGGAGACGTAGGTGAATGGCAGAAGTGGCTTTCGACACAGAGTGATGATGCCAAAACCTCGAGTTTTTTGGCGCGGAGTAAATGCGCACAGTCGGTTGGTGGGCAGCGCTTACCAAAAGTACTCCCGGCTCGCTGAGATGCTTGCTGCGGAGCAGGATGGCCCCAGAGGCTATAGTGGTAGGTTATGGCTCTTTTGCCCCAGCAGTGGCTCGATGGCGTCGTCGCCATCGGACGGTTACGCCCCGGTACTTCGACGATGTGGGTCGCCTCGGGCTTCCTGTATGGGTATGTTGTCGAACGAGACGCGAAGAATGAGGTCGTGTTCTACAGCTTCCTCGTCACGAACCGGCACGTCCTTGATGAGTTGAACACGGTCCAACTCCGGTTTAACCCGCAAGGGAACGACCCTGCGCGGGAGTTCCAATTTGACTTGAGGGATTGCGTGTTTCACCCCAACCCAGAGATCGACATCGCGGTCGTTCCACTCGCCCACCATGTTCTCACAGAAGCGGGCATGCAATTCTCTTATTTTTTCAGTGACCGCTTCACCGCTGACCGTGCCACTATGCGGACGCTCGGTCTCTCGGAAGGCGACGGGGCATTCGTGCTCGGCTTTCCAATGGGTATTGTGGGTGAAACTCGTAGCTATGTGATTGTCCGCTTTGGGGCGATCGCACGACTGCGCGACTGCCTCGCGGGCACGACAACCGACTTCCTCTTGGACGCGCCCGTCCTTCCGGGGAACAGCGGTGGACCTGTGATTAGCCGGCCCGAACTCAACGCGATCATCGGGACGAACATACAAGCCGCCGCACACCTCATTGGCGTTGTAAAGTCCTATGTACCCTACCGCGACATTGCCGTCAGCCCACAAACCGGTAACCCGCGCGTCATTTTCGAGGAGAACTCCGGCCTGACCACCGTCATTCCCATCGACTACGTCAACGAGGCCATCGCCGCTGCCCAACAACAGGGCCTGCTACAGCCCCCCACCGAGCAGGAGACCAGTCCGCCCACAGCGTGAGGATAATTCCCAGGGAACTCCTGCATTTCCTTTCCGTTTGAAGCCCGTCGTAAGAGGAGGTTACGATAACCTTGATACACCTTCAACTGGGAGGCCCCCAGATGGCGTCTCTGGAGACTCGCCTATCGACCGTAGCGAATTCGACGAATTGGTCGCGCGCGGGAAGTTCGGGATTAACCGCAATGCATACCACCAGGTCGCCGGCCCGGAGCCTGTTTCGAAGATTTGGGCGACATGCTCCCCAGGGCCTGGGACGAAACCTCGAAATCAACTTTCGCCCACATTGTTTTGGACGACCGACCATGCGAAAATGAAACCCGATCAGTGGCCAATCTGCCTCCATTATTGGTTCCGAGGGATGTCGCAATTCAGCGGTTAAAGGACATTGTCGCCATAGGTGACGCCCTGCTCAGCATAGATCCGAACAAGGCGCGGGGTGGCAGCATCGCATCTCCGATGGAAGCCATGGAGCAATCCGGCAAGTTGGGTCTGCAAGCCCATGATTGGGCCTACCGGGCGGGGAGTGTTCTAGCGAGTATTTTTAAAACTCCACCATTCGCGTCTTACGATTTGGGTCCCCCTCCAGGGGGCTGCTACCCGAAAGTTGAGCTTGTCCGAAACCTCTTGACGGCCTTACAGCCTGCGCAACCACAACCACCACACCAGATACAACAATCGTCGCAGCAAACCCTTGCCGCTCACGACGCAGTGACGACTGATCGTGGTAGTGGAATCATTTTCATTAGCTGCGGGCAGTTCACCGAGGAGGAGAGGAAGCTCGGCCAGGACTTGGCTGATGCGGTGGATCAACTGACGGACTTCTGCGGCTATTTTGCCGATCGCCAGCAATGCAGTAACATTGTGAGACAGCGAGGACGGAATTGCCATGGACCAGGAACGTTGGCGGAGAGTAGAAGAGCTCTTCCACGCGGCTCTGGAGCGTGAGCCAGAAGCGCGGCAGGCATTCCTCGAAGTTGCATGCGGCGAAGACACCGACCTGCGGCGGCAGGTCGAACTGCTGCTGGCGAAGGAAGAAGAAGCCGGGAGTTTCCTCGAAACACCCGCAATGCGGGACATGACGGTCACCCAGACGGCCACCGGGGCCCTTCTGGGCCGGCAATTCGGACCCTATCGCATCATGTCTCCGTTGGGCGCCGGCGGCATGGGCGAGGTATATCGCGCGCACGATAGCAAGCTCGGCCGCGACGTCGCCATCAAGACCTTACCCGCTGAGTTCGCGCGCGACCCGGAGCGGCTGGCTCGCTTCCGCCGCGAGGCGCGCACGCTGGCTTCGCTGAATCATCCCAATATCGCGGCCATCTACGGCCTGGGAGAATCCGGCGATGTGGATTGCCTGGTACTGGAACTGGTGGAGGGCGAGACCCTGCGCGGTCCGCTGCCCATCGATCGGGTGCTCGATTACGCGCGTCAGGTCGCCGCGGCGCTGGAAGCGGCGCACGGCAAAGGAATCATTCACCGCGATCTGAAGCCGGCCAATGTCAAGGTCACGCCACAAGGCACTATCAAAGTGCTGGACTTCGGCTTGGCGAAGGCGATGGGGGGGCCGGAACAAAACCAGGATCTCCCGCAATCGGTCACCCTCACCGGCGTAGAGACTCTCGCCGGACACATTGTCGGCACGCCTGGGTACATGAGTCCGGAGCAGGCGCGCGGAAGAGACGTCGACAAGCGGACGGACATCTGGGCATTCGGATGCCTGTTGTACGAGCTGCTCACGGGCAAGCGCGCCTTTCCCGGTGAGACCCTGTCAGACACGATTGCCGCCGTGCTGGCGCGCGAGCCGGACTGGCAGGCTCTGCCCGCGAAGACGCCCGCGAAAGTCCGCGAGCTTTTGCGGCAGTGTCTCCAGAAGGATGCCAACCGCCGGCTGAACAACATTGCGGACGCACGCAGAACCATCGAGCAGGCGCAGCGTGGATGGAACCGCTGGCGACTTGCCGCGGTTGCGGCCGCGGGGCTGGCGCTGCTAGCCGTTGGTGCGGCTCTCTGGCTGCGCGGCCCGGCGCGCCCGTTAGACCGCTCCACGTGGGTTCAGCTCACGAAGTTCCCCGATTCGGTCAGCCAGCCTGCGCTTTCCCCAGACGGCCGCATGGTTGCGTTTATTCGCGGCAACTCCACGTTCTACGGCCCTGGGCAGGTTTACGTCAAGATCCTTCCCGATGGGGAGCCGGTACAACTGACGCACGATACCATTGAAAAGATGAGCCCCGCGTTTTCTCCGGATGGCTCGCGCATTGCGTATACGACCCAACAGGAGCAGGATTTTAGCTGGGACACCTGGGTGGTTCCCGTACTGGGCGGCGAGCCGCAGCTATGGTTGAAGAACGCCTCGGGACTAGTGTGGACCGGCCCACGCCAAATTCTATTCTCAGAGATCAAGACTGGCCTCCACATGGGAATTGTCGCGGCAGAGGAAAGCCGCATGGGAGCGCGCGATGTCTACTTTCCCGCCAATGAAATGGGCATGGCGCACCGGTCCTACTTGTCACCCGATGGGAAATGGGTGCTGCTCGTGGAAATGGATCAGGACCATCTCTGGTTGCCTTGCCGCGTGGTTCCCATGGACGGCAGTTCGCAGGGCCGCCAGGTCGGTCCGCCGGGTGGCGGCTGCACCTCCGGCGCGTGGTCGCCCGATAGCAAATGGGTCTATCTAACTTCCACCGCGGTGGAAGCCAACCACATCTGGCGACAGCGTTTTCCCGACGGCCGGCCGGAGCAGATCACATCCGGGCCGACGGAGGAGGAAGGTATCGCCATGGCGCCGGACGGCCGCTCTTTTGTCACTGCGATGGCGCTGCAGAACACTTCGCTGTGGGTGCGCGACGCCAAAGGAGAGCGGGCGCTTCTGACGGAGGGAAACGCCGCCGGGCCGAAGTTCACACCGGATGGTAAGAAGCTGTGTTACCGAATCGTAAAGGAGGCTCCGAATGCATGGACCTATTACCGCGATGCGGGAGAAGTGCGCGTAGCGGACCTCGAATCCGGCCGTTCCGAGCCCCTCGTGCGGGGCTTCCAGGCACTCGATTACGACATCTCCGCCGACGGCCGCCAGGTGGTTATGGAGACCGCGGACATTGCCGGCAAGCCTCAGCTCTGGCTCGCGCCCTTGGACCGTAGCTCGCCGCCGCGCCAAGTCCCGAATGTGGAGGGCGGGTCGCCGAGATTCGGGCCTGGGGGTGAGATCTATTTTCGGCGCACGTCAGGGCAGCATGTTATGGAGGATAACGCTGCGTGGAGCGTCGGGGTCGTTTACCGCGTTCGTCAGGACGGCACCGGACTGGAGAAGGCGCTCGAACAACCGATCCTCAATCTGCGTGTCGTTTCCCCGGACGGTCGGTGGCTCGTGGCCTGGGCCGCACTTGGCCGCGAAGGAACGCCGGCCTGGCAAGCCTTCCCTCTGGGCGGGGGGGCTCCGGTGACCATAGGCAGCGCGACCTTCTTCGATTGGGCGCCCGATGGCAGCTCTTTGTCGGTGACGTCCGAGTCCGGGGCGCCGATTCCAGAAGGCCGGAGCTATCTCATCCCGCTCCCCCGCGGCCAGGCTCTACCGCGAATCCCGGCGGGCGGCGGATTTCATACGGAAGAGGAAATCGCCCGCCTGCCGGGAGCGCGCAGGATCGATGCCTATGGGGTCATGCCGGGTCCTTCTCTTGACGTCTACGCGTTCTATCGCGGTGCCACCCAGCGGAACCTGTACCGGATCCCGATTCAGTGAATCGCGCGGCCGGCGCCCTAGTGGCCTCCGAACGACACGTTTCCGTCGAGAAAGTAGTAAGCGACGTTGCCGCCCGATATGGCGGTGAAGCTGACGCTCCCCTTCGCACCCTCGAATCGGCCCGTCCCGCCGTTGATTGTCAAGGTTCCATGGAACGGTCCGAAGACATTCGGGAAGTATCCCGTGTACGGATCGTTGGACCCGGTGTACGTCCCCGTCACGGTGTCCTTCGAGTTCGGAACCCTCGGCGTGAACGACCCTGCGTACCCGCCGTACAGACCCGCGGCCGGCATATAACACTTCGCAACGTCGAGGAAGAGACTACCGAGCTGCGCGGTGTCACCGATACCGTGTGCTTCGACAAAGTAGTCGCTGGCGTGGCAGCCATGAGTGCCCGGATTCGTGTCGGCCGCATAGAACACCGAAAAGGACCCACTGATGGGTACCTCGGCGGCCCGTGCCGCTTGCGGTATCAGGGCCATACCCATGGCTACCGCCGTTAGTGTTGCAAGACATTTTGTCATCTTTGAAATTCCTCCTGCCCGTATTCCGGGAACCGGCGGCAAAAAGGGTCACCCGGCGCTTCCTCCCGAAAACTTGCGCACACTACACCCTCTAACTACCAGGCGCCGGACTGAAGCTGTACGTCCCGTCCCAGTGGTAATTTACCTCTGTGGGCGATGAAGTAAACGGCGAGACATCGATACGAGCTTGGAACCCGGCGAACTGCCCGGTGCCGTTCGAGAACGTGCACAGTCCGAAACTGGGCGCATCGAGTGTGCAATGGCCGACCGCCATGTTGCCGGGCCCGGCGTCGAGGAAGACGTCAGTGCTGAAAAAGCCCGCCGCAGCATTAGCCGTCTGGTCCTGCTCATAGAAGACCTTCGAGCCGACCTTGATCGCCGCGAGGTTCGAGGACGTGATCGTGCAGTAGCCACCGGCTTGGCCCACGTACTGCGAGCACTCCTTCGTCACATGGAGAGCTCCGGAGGCGTCCAGGTGGACTGCGCGCCCCGTGAAAACCGCGCCAGGACTCGTATTCGTCACGATCCATGTAATCTCGTGGCCATTCGGGGTGACCACCAAGTCGTAATTGGTCGTCCCGAAGGTTTCCGTTCCTGTGCAGTCGGTGTTCACCGTGTAGACGCCTGGGACAGCGGCGTACCTGGAGATGAAGCTTCCCATGCTTTGCGTGAATGTCGCCTGCCCGGTCCCGTGTCCGTCATAGGTGATCTTCCCCGCCATGGCAACAGACATACCCCCCGTGGAGCCGTTGCCGGATACCGCATAAGTCCCGCTGAGAGTTGCCTGGGAGCATTGTGGCGGTGGTGCCTGTGCCCTCACGGCCGAGGTGGTTAGGAACAGGGTGAGGATTGCGCCGAGCGTGGCGAAACCGGGCGCCGTTCGTCCTGCTGTTTTCATACCAATCTCCTTTGCTCTTTGGAATCCTGAAACTTTCGTCATATCAAAGTCCTCCTACCGTTATTCCGGGAACCGGCGGCAAGAAGGGTCACCCGGCGCCGAGTTTTTTTTGGTAAGATCGGCACCGGCATGACCGTCGAGCGTTCAGGAGACATCAGCGGGTTGCTCATTGCCTGGAACAACGGCGATGAAGAGGCGCTGAGCCACCTGATGTCGTTCGTCTATCCGGAGCTGCGGCGAATCGCGAGGCAGCACCTGGGGCGCCGCCCCGCCGGCGACACGTTGGAGTCGGCCGCCTTGGCCAATGAGGCTTACCTCAAGCTGGTTCGAGCCGGCGGCATTCGCTGTGAAAACCGCGTACACTTTCTCGCGCTCTGTTCGCAAATCATCCGGCGCATTCTGGTGGACCATGCGCGCAGCCGCGGGTATGGCAAGCGCGGGGGCAATGCAGTACGCGTGCCGCTGGATGACGTGCTGCTGGGGGCGCAAGCTCGCGGAATCGAAATACTCGCCCTGGACGAGGCGCTGGAGTCGTTGTCCAAGGTCGATGCCCGCAAAGGCCGCGTGGTGGAGTTGCGTTACTTCGGCGGATTGAGTGTCGAGGAAACCGCGGAGGTCATGGAAATCTCGCCCGAGACGGTCAAGCGCGATTGGAAAATGGCCAAGGCGTGGTTGTTTAGCGCGCTGACTGGGGAGCAAGACCACACCGAGTCGTAACGGGCGGCACTGGGGAGCAAGCCGACAGATTGAAGTACAGCTTCCCGCGGCGCCATCATGGATCGAATGCTTGGCCAGTCAAGAGACCTTCAGCCGGTTCTGCTCGGAGGTCGGCTACTCGGAAACAGTTGTGCCAGGAAAGTCCTTAGCGTTGTATCGGGAGTGCGCCGGCTAGGTGCAGATGGAGAGCGAGACGATGCTGATCGCCGGCGCATTGCCGATACAACCACTTGTACGAAGCCGCCTTACTTTGGCAGGACGATTGCTTTATGGGGATTGTATAGCGCTTTCATCGTGAGCCGTCCACGTTGGAAGGGCCCCGCGAATCGCAGCATCACAGCGCAATGGTACCGCCGACTCCGCTGCGTTGCGATCGTCCTGACAAAGTACACTGTGGTACTCGGCACTGCCGCGATAGCGGCTTTGTACAAGTGGGTTTGTCGGAAACTTGCCCCCAAAGAGGACATCGGTCGACCGGCTTCGGCACTCGCAGCTCAAGGCCCACTGCCCAGGGTGGACCTTGCCCGCGAGAACACTTCCGATATTAACGAATAACGCGTTCCCCAAAAACCCGTTGTTGTTGCCTTGATGGCCGTGTCGGCACACTCTCCGAGTGCCCGACCATCCGCCCAGAGCGGGGCGGACGCTTTCCACAACGCCGTTTCCGGCCAGTGTCCGGATCGCCACACGCTCGGAACTCGCGCGAGGGCCACGTCTCCGACGGGCGGCCACCCGGCTTGAATCTCCCGTGGAAACGGTCGCTTGCACCGCGAGATGTCGGCAGCAGTCGGAACATCGCCTGCGACACGTCGAGGTACACTGTTCCAGAGAAACATGCACAACGCGACACACCACAAACAAACCAGCCGTCTCGGACATTGGCTCCCTTCTGACCGGAAGATTCTGAACACTTGGCTTGCGAACACCACTGAAGTCGCTGAGAAAAAGACAGCTCCGTTTCATCCGGTAGTCCGGGAATTTCAGGAGATGATCGAGAATGACCCGATCATGCTGATGTATTTTACGCAGATGTTTGAGCAGCAGCCAGGTTTCGCTCCGCCTCCTCAGAGCGGAGATATCAAAATCAAAAACTACCATCAACTGCTGAGAATTCTCGACCACGTCTTGACCACAGCGCCTGAATTCAGTACGACCGGGATGGTCGGGTGCCCAATCAATGCGATCCTGGATTTTCCAATGATCACGCCGGCCGGTCTGGCCGCGTTCGTGAGTCCGAAGTTGAATCGTCTGCTCAAGAAGGTGCTGGCAACATGGGAGCAGTTTCTCGACTCGCCGGCTTCCCTTTATGTTCTGAATGAAACATCCACTGGCTGGCTGTGTCCCGCCGCTTTGAAAGCCCTCCGCATGGATGAGTATATTCACGCCCCGAAGGCTCCCTTCTATGGCTTCCAATCGTGGAACGACTTCTTCATCCGGCAGTTCAAGCCGGGAGCGCGGCCCGTGGCCGAGCCGCACAATCACAGGGTTATCGTTAATGCCTGTGAATCCGCGCCCTTTGCCATCGCCAGGGACGTGAAGGCGCAAGACGCCTTCTGGATTAAATCGCAGCCTTATTCCCTGAAACAGATGCTCGACGGACAGTTTGTGGAAGAGTTCATTGGGAGCACGGTATACCAGGCGTTTCTGAGCGCCGAAAACTATCACCGCTGGCACAGCCCGGTTTCCGGCGTGATCAAAATGATCCGCCATGTGGAGGGCGCTTACTACGCCGAAGCTGCCTCAGAAGGATTCGATCCCCTCGGGCCCAACAACTCGCAGGGGTATATCGCGCATGTGAATACCAGGGCGCTGATCTTTATTGAGGCGGATGAGGCCGCGATCGGGCTGCTATGCCTGGTTACGGTGGGCATGGTCGAGGTGTCTTCGTGCGTAGTGGGCGTGAAAGAGGGGCAGCACGTGAAGAAGGGCGATGAGATCGGTTTCTTCCAATTTGGCGGATCCACTCATTGTCTGGTGTTCCGGCGCGGGGCGATTGCAGAATTCGCTTTGCAGGCAATCCCCCAGGGGGAAAACGGTGCGAACTCGCCCATCGTCAAAGTGAATTCGTTGCTAGCGATCGCCTGAAGCGCGAAGATCACTCGCGATAGCACCAAGCGCTGCCCGAGCAACTCAGATGTTGACGAAGTGATCACTCGCTGCGCCCTTGCGTCGCCGCCCGCCTTGTCTGCGCGGATCCGGCGCGGTATCGCTGCCCAAAACCCGGGAGCTGCGGCTGGCCGGCGCGGGGCTCTGGGCGGCCAAGCTCATCTCTACGATCAGCCTGTTTTCCGGCCCCAAACGGTTTTTGCACCGGGCCGAAAATGCTTAATTGTCGGTCGGCACCCCATGCGCCCTTTAATCCTCGTGAAGTCCTGAGGGCCGCATTGTGCCTAATATGGTTCATGCAAACGATGTGGCGGAAACGATTGCTCTATGCGATGCTTGGATTCACGTTCGGACAGCTTCTGATCGGGGCGAAGCCTCTGGCGGCTCAAGACGACTGCAAATTGGTTTTGGACGCCATGACCAAGCTCATGGACACCCCCACTCACGCGCACGTCACTATGAACGTAAGCGGCAAAGCCCAAACCGGAGAGTCGATCTACGCCGGCGGCTTAATATACGCAAAGTACGACGGAAAATGGAGTGCCGGAACGACGACCAAAGAGATGAAGGAGATTGCGGAAAAGAACCGGCAGAATAACAAGACGACGTGCCGTTATCTGAAAGATGAGCCGGTAAACGGTGAAATGGCCGCAGTATACAGCGTGCACGATGTGTCACCCAGGTCTACGTCCGATTCTACGACCTGGATTTCGAAGGCGAAGGGGCTGCCGCTGCGCTCGGACATCGACATGGAAGGGGGCAAGAGCCACATCTCTACGCGTTACGAATATGGCAACGTCAATCCGCCGATGTAAGGTGTCCGGGGATCCGTGGGGGCTCTGCCGAGTCGAGGCCGGCTAAAGCGTGACAGGTCCGATATCGCGCCTTAATGGGTCGGCGATGGCGAGAACGCGCCGCCCACGTCGAGGCCGCTCTTCTCCAAGTTTCAATGCGCTTGATCGCGCTCGATCACCATTAGTGCGAATGATCCGGGTAGCACCGGTGCTCGTTGTCTGCCCGCGGCGGGCGTGGGTCCAAACTTGGCACAGACGACGAACACGCGGTGATTGGTGGGGTCGAGGCCCATATTGCGCGATCCCGGTGGCGTCTGGACGCTCTCAGCGACGTGATACTCGTCTGGCGTGTCCTGATGAATCACGGTGAGCGTGCCATCCGCATTCGAGGCAAATGCGTTGCCTGATGCCGCGTCGAACCCCGTGCCATCCACGCCTGTGCCGATGGGGAGCGTTGCGACTACTTTGCCGGCCTGATAGTCGGAGACGGCCATCACTCCGCTGCGGCATCCGCTGAACAGCCGATGATGGGCGGTGTCGATGGCCATGGAGACCGGCTGCTTGCACGGGGCGGTGGGCCAGCGTCGGGCCACAGTAGCTGTCTTCGCGTCGATCTCAACCACCTCGTTGGAGTCGGTGAGATTCGCGTAAACCTTGCCGTCGCCGGCTGAAGCGCCGTATTCCGGTTTGCCACCGAGTGGAATATTCGTGATCAGGCTCCCCGCCTGCGGATCGATCACCGTGGAGGAGTGCGCATCGCCATTCAATGTGAAGACGCGGTTCGACGCGCTGTCGTAGACGATGGCGTCGGCATCTTCGGCGGCCGGGATCCGGCCCAGCACCTTGAAGGTCTTCAGATCGAACATGACCACGGACTGATCGTTGCCCGAGGTTGCGAATCCATGTCCCGCGGCTTCGGCCACTGCGGTTCCGTGCGCGCCCTGGATGCCGGTGACTTCGCCCAGCAACGTCCCGCTGTCTTCATCGACGACCATCACCCGATTCTGCCGGGCGATAAACAGACGGTGATGCGGCGGATCGGGCACAACGTAGTCCCAACTCCCATCGCCGCCCAGCAAATAGGAGTGGGTGACATGGTAGGACGAGGATGACTGCGCGAGCAGTGAGGCTACGGTAGCCAGCGTAAGGACGAGCGCAACGTTGCGCATCTTGGCTCCTTTCTCTCTGAAGTATAGCGGAGCCGTCGATCAATCGGGCCCTGGTGCGCCGGGACTACCGATATTTGACGCTCGTGTGGAACGGGCGCGCCGCTCGTGCCGGCACTGAGCGATTCTGCGATTTGCCGGACGAGCGTCCAGAGGGGCGTTGGCCCGGAACTCGTGTTCCCAGAATCCGATTCATCTATACTGTAGCCACCGGTCCAGTTCTTATGACTCTCATTCGCGGCGGTTGGGTGATCTTTGTCTTTCAGTTCCTGACGGCTCCCTGGCTGGTTGCTCAGGACGCCGGTCCGGTTCGGGCCGTAGAGAAGTTAGAACCGCACCGTGTGATCGAGCGGGAGCTGGGGCCCGGACAAACCGGCGAGTACACGTTAGACGTGAAAGCGGGCCAATTCGTGCGACTCGTGGCACGGCAGATGGGCGTGGATGTTGCTGTTACGGTCCTGGATCCGCTGGCCAAGACCCTTCTGCAAGCGGATCGGCCGAACGGCGCGTTTGGACCCGAGGCGGCATCGTTTATTGGAGAGATATCTGGGGAGTATCGTGTTCGGGTGTCGAGCGGTTCGACATCAACCGGGCGCTACCGGATGGAGCTTCTGGAGTTGCGAGAGCCAACCGAGGCGGATCGAAGCCGAATCGAAGCGGAGAGGCTCGAATTCCAAGGTACGCGAGAGGCGAGACTTCGTTCGATTGAATTATTCGAGCGTGCTCGTTCGATTTGGCACCGCTTGGGGGATGCCTATGAAGAGGGGCTTTGTTTGAACGCAGTCGGCACGCACTACTCCGATCTCGGTGAGAAGCAGAAAGCGCTGGACTACTACGGGCTAGCGCTCCCCATACGCCGCACTGTCGGCGACCGGTCCGGCGAAGCCGCCACTCTGAACAACCTCGGTAGTGTCTACGACAATCTCGGCGACAAGCCGAAGGCGCTGGACTACTATGGCCAAGCGCTCCCACTTTTCCGCGCCGTCGGCAACCGCTCCGGCGAAGCCACAATTCTGACCAACATCGGCTCAGTCTACTCCGATCTCGGTGAGACGCCGAAGGCGCTGGAATACTACGATCAAGCGCTCACCATACGCCGCGCCGTCGGCGACCGGTCCGGCGAAGCCGCCACTCTGGACAACATCGGCCGTGTCTACTCCGATCTGGGCGAGGAGCAGAAGGCGTTGGGCTACTTCGGTCAAGCGCTCCCACTTTACCGCGCCGTCGGCAACCGATATGGCGAAGCCGCGGCTCTGAACAACATCGGCTATGTCTACTTCGATCTGGGCGAGAAGCAGAAGGCGCTGGACCACCTCGGTCAAGCGCTCCCGCTTTACCGCGCCGTCGGCGACCGGTCCGGTGAAACTAGCGCTCTGACCGGCATCGGCTCCGTCTACTCCGATCTCGGCGAGAAGCAGAAAGCGCTGGACTACTACGGGCTAGCCTGGATTCCCACGGATCTACGGCATCCTAGCCAGCGGAGTTTATGATCCCGCCCCGCCTGCCCAGTTTCAGACAGGCGAATCCGCAAAACGTTATCGATTTGCCAACACTGTAAACT
>Ga0187874_10001108_pt1 | contig 26846 bp, 33 predicted proteins | sample June2016WEW_16_1_3_FD_132993 | JGI IMG/M metagenome (GOLD analysis project Ga0187874, IMG submission 132993) | Peatland microbial communities from SPRUCE experiment site at the Marcell Experimental Forest, Minnesota, USA - June2016WEW_16_150 | ecosystem: Environmental > Terrestrial > Soil >... | reverse complement strand
GAGGAGCGGTTGCTGCTGTAAACCAACATGCCATTGCGGGCGTCGAACCGCCCGGCCCCAGTGCCGGGAGGCCCCTCCAGAAGAACAGGTTCCTGATCAACTCAGCGCGCCTCCCAATCGCTCCAAGATTCTCATTGATGAGGCCAGCAGTGGCTTCCGATATCCAGATAACGACATGCGCTTCACGAGTCGCCCTCCCTCCCAGGTTCGAGGCTGACAATCGGACGCCGAAACGTCTGGTGCGCCACTCTAGCAGGTCGCCGTCAAGGGACCAGTCCCGTCAGCCGCTGTTGCTCGGTTACCCATTCAATCCCGTCGGCGGGGGTTTATTTGGGGGGCGTGCCTTTGGGCCGGGCGAGGGCTCAGAGACTATCTGGTAGCCGCCGGTTCAGCACTGAGGGGTGCCCCTCTTCCAGTGCCGTTCGCTGGAAGAACTGGATGTACTCCCGCATTGCGTTCGCGTAGGCTTCCGCGCATTCCTGAGTCGCGCAGCGGGTGCGCAAGAATTCATCGCGATTGAAATTGCCGCGCCGCTTATCCAGGGCAGATTCAGCCGCGAGGGCTTTCAGTAGATGCGCAGCGGATTCCGCCACCTTGTCGGCAAGTCTTTCAGCGGGACCGTGAGTCATTGTTTGAAATTGTATACCGCGCAAGCGGGACTCGGAGACACCGGCGAAGCTGGGCAATCCTTTGGCACTTTATTCCTCATCACCAAATCGCTGAAGATTCTCAGCACTCGTAGGTACTCGGCCCGGGTTTCCGCGTTTCTGTTCTCGGTGTAGCAGCGCTGCGCTTCGGCGAGCTTGTCGCGCCACTGCTTGCGCAACCATGTTGCGTCCCGACCTGGGAACTCGACCATATCCAACCGTAACCGCTATGTGCGAAGGCCGTGCAGCGATTATGCGGGACGCTGGCATCTCAATTGAGGGTATGGCGTCGCTCCGCTTAGACATTACGTCGAGGACTCTCGCTAAACCTCGGCGCCGCCCGTCCGGCGAAACTCACCCGCCTTTCACGGTCGCCCTCCCTCCCAGGTGGCGCGGGGCTTGACAATCGGAACGGCCGAAACGCCTGGCACGACCTTCGCAAGTCGCCGTCAGGGAGCCGGTCCCGCCAGCCGCCGTTATTTGGTTACCCATTCAATACCGTGAGGTAGTGCGACGCCCGGCCGGCGTGGCACGACATGAACATGGGTGTGGCCCTGATCTTCTTCGCAATCCTCAAAACCGATGGCGACGGATTCCACATGCTGGGCCGCCATGACGTGCCTGCGAACTTCGGACACCAGGTCCCAAAGCCCGTGCTGCTCCTCCACGTCCAGGTCGTAGAAGCCCGCTACGTGGCGACGGGGAGCTACCACAACGTGGCCAGGCGTCAGGGGTTGCGCAGCCGGCACAGCAATCCCATACTCGCTGGTGACCCAGGCGTCGTCTGGAGAAGTCGAGCAGAAGAGGCAGTTTCGCACCTCTGACCATAGTACCCTGGCACACGCGACGCCGAGACAGCGTGGCGAGTCCCGGCCGGGGCGCAAAAATGGGGATGGATAGCGATAAGGCCGCCTATCGTTCCGCGTTTCGGTTCCCGCGCGGTGAAGTCGAGCGGATTGGGACTTGACGGGAACGGCAGCAATCCCACTACTGCAAGGAAATCACGACACCAGCAGGAGTCAGCACGCCGCCGACGGTTGCCTGCGGCGACACATCACCGGTTCCAAGACCTGATGGGACGGTCCGGTTGAGCTGGTACAGGCCGGGGCCGGACAAACCCGCAAAACTCGGGGTGACACTCACGTTGTTGATGCGGAGCGTTACCGGGTTGGTGATCGGCTCCGCTCCGGAAAACAACTGACCGGCCGGAGACGGGGTGGTGGTGGCGCCCATCCTTATTAAGAGTGCGCTGATGTCGACCTTTGCGAACGCATCAGAGGCATCCAAACGGAAGGGTTTTCCGCCGCGGAACGCCAAGAAATACGCGGAGCTGACGGGCGGTCAGGCGGTAGGGATGCGCGGGAAGCAGCCGGAGGAATAGCTGGCCCAGTTGATCGACGAGTTGCGGGCTCGGTACACGATCGGATGCCGGCCGCCGGAGTCGCAGGCGGCGGGGACGTTTCGCAAAATCCGCGTGGAACTCGCTCCGGACGGAGCGTTGCGGGCGTAGGAGTGGACTGTGCCGGCTCGGGAGGGGTACTACTGGAAATAAGGCGGCAGCGGTGACGGCCGGGCATCCCCTTTTTGACGGAAGGGGGCAGATCGGAGAACGACCCGCGCGAGCACCGCGCGTTGTGTTCTTCTCCAGACACGTTGGAGCTTTCGCATCCACGGCTTTTTCGGGCCATAATAAGTGCATACATGCGCCGGTCGACGAGAAGCGTTTGGATTGGTCTGATTCTGCGGGTTCTCGGAGGCGCGCTGCTTGTTGCGATCCAGGGTACAGCGAACTCGCAGGTGTCCTCAGCCCACTGATCATCGAGCGTAGGCCCTCGACTCCTTGGGTGACGAGCCCCGCAGCCACATGGTACAGCAGCGCGGGTTCGGCGGCGACCGGGGGACAGTTCCAGTACACGCAGCAATTCAAGATCAGCGGCGGAACGTCGGCGAATCTTTCGTCGGTGACCGTGACAGTAACTTCGCAAACCAGTGGAACCTCGCCGCCTGTGACGATAAACCTTCAGTAAGGCGAGCGGGTGCACGGCAAGGAATCGACGACATCGGCGATTGCTGATATAGCTTGAAGTGTCCGTGTCTGTTCAGGGTGGCGCTAGGAAGCGAAAAAACGGCACCCCGATATGGCCAGCTCATGCTTGCAATCCACCCGCAGATGCTCAAGATTGTTTGGCAGTCGCGCGCCTGAGACACTCTTCATATGCGGTTCCGAACGGACCCGAACGATTACAGTGAGAACGAGTGGGCAATCTCGGCCGGGCACTACCCCTTGGCCGATAGGCCCCGCGATGATCTACTTCTGCTCCACCGGCATTGGATGTGGGCCAACCAGCAGCGGGAGATCTTTGATCATCACGTAGCGGAAGCCACGGCTGATGATCTCAGGAATATGGGTCTGGCCGGGCTAGCGACCAAGCAGTTCGGGTTCATGTTCGCTTGGTACGGCATGCTTTGGTCTGTGATAGAGGCGTGTATCGATCCGAAAGAAGGCCGGAACATTGACATTCGGGGTCGCTTTAGGGACGACATCGATCAGCTGGCACCGACGCTCAGGTGTTGCCGAAACGCTATCCTCCATGTTCCACGTAGCGGAGTACTTCTAGACGAGCGGATCGTCCAGCTTGTTTCAGAACCCGGCTCAGCCCTGACGCTACGGCGCATGTCTCGAGGTTTCGGGCGGTTGTTCCTGGAGGAGTTTGATCGGCGGGATGAATCAAAGCGAGCATAACCCCTACCGTGACGGCGGGCGCAACGCTTCCGTGGTTGCCGGGACGCCGGGTTTGTAATTGGTCTGCTGCTGGGGGAGGTTGAGGAGCTGGGATAGGGGCGCGCCCTGATCGCCGGTAGGGTTTTGCTGTAGACCGCTGCCGTCCGGGCTCAGCGAAGTTTGCGTCGCCGGCAGATTCCGCAACTGATCGATGGTATTGCTATCGGTGACCGCGTTGCCTTCGCCGGCCTCCACCTTCCGCCCCGGGGAATTCGCAGTTAACCGAAAAGGCAGGCCAACTCGGAGAGAGTGAGAGACTGGCCGTTGCCCGACGACGACGGAGCCCATTCCGCCCTTTCCGCCGCCCACGCCATTCTCTTCGAGAGAGCCAAGTTCCCCCAGTATTGGCCATTTCCGTCGAAACGTGGCATCGGGCGGTCAACCGGGAGTGCGGAGGAACTCGTAGTGGAGGTGTTTGGCTCCGCAAATGTGGCTAAGTTCGAGGTCCCTCTCCTGAGAGCGCTTTCCACGGCGGTTCGAGTAGCCACTGAGTAGAAGTGGCTTCCGATTTCGCGTTTAATAACGCGAAAATACCGCAAATCCGATGGTCATCCGGACCCGGAATCCGAGTTCGTGCGCCGAGCATCATCAGCTAAAGTTTTCGTTTCCATAAGCTTGGACCGCGTCCGAACGCCTTGCCACCTCTGTCGGTGGCCTCTCTGATGCTCAAATTGTCCGCGTTATTTTTGCGTTATTTTCGCTTATTTTTAGCGTTTCTCTGCGTCCATTCGCGTCTATCTCGGGCAAAGCTCCTCCCCAGGTCGGAATTTTCTCCAGGGCGTTGGGCGAGTGCCGCGGCGTTGGCTGGTGGAAGCAATCGGGGCATGATGCTGAATCTGGATGTGGAAAGTTTCCGCTTATCTTTGCCTATCATCAAGGTTTTCATCACGTTCCGTAAGCGCGCCCGGATCGTCTATTTGCTCTATCCGCCAGGCCGGGTTTTGACGAAGCAATTATTAGGAGCATAATATTGGTGCCGGTGCCCATAGGTTTCGCCGCTCGGTGGGCCACCATCGCTAACGCTAAAGGGTGGCCGATTTGCAGCCATGGTGTATCCGCGAGAGTTTTCCCCGCAAGCGCGCGCACGGGTTGAGGCCGAACGGCTTAAGGCACGCCAACAATTTGCACAGGCCCAGGGCGAGGGGCCGCCCGCCGACTGGACAAGGTACCGTTGGGAGGTTACGGGCTTCTGTGTGTACGTCCTTCGTGTGTTTGCAGCATTCGCCCACGAAGCCTGCGACCTGGGCACCCAGCGCACGTGGACAGTGGATCGCGTCAGATCGGTGGCTGAGGAATTCCTCCGTAGATTCACCGTCGAGGCCTATTACGAAGAATTCCGAGAAGTGACAAGCCATTCGAACCGAAGCCTACTGCCGAAAATGGAACGGAGTTTTCGGAACTCCCCTCAGTGGCACCAGTTTGAAGCGGAACTCCTGGCGGTTGCGGAGCGGCAGGCGGGGCTCGAGGCCGGTACTCCTGTGAACGATGCAGGGAGCCGGCGGGCAGAGGTCGACGCCTTCATCCTGAAGTGCAAGCAGGAGACATCCCTGAACGTAACTCGCGGGCATATATGGCGCCTCGCGGGTCATCAGGCACCACGGCAATTCCAATTCTGGCAGGCATCGGACCCGAAGGCTACGGCACAAGATGATCACAATTTCCGCCGAATCCTTGCGATGACTCCGCAGGCTTTTGTAGACCTTCTGAAGAAGAAAGGCCTCATTTGATCCGGGAATCGATTTTCCTCGCATAACCTCGCGGCTCCTCGCGTTTCCTCACCTTGTTCCTCGCCAGGTGAGGAGGGTCATACTTCTCTTCGGATACCACGCGATACCGGGCGTGGGGCACTTCGGGAGCTGGACCAGATGGCCCCCGGAACCGGAGAGCAGAAATGAAGCATCTCAGACCGCAAACACAGAAACTGCAAGAGACACTTCTGTCGACGCCCTTAACGGAATCTAAGCAGAGGCTGCTTGTGAGATTGGAAGCAGGGTGCGGGCGCGTTGCCGCAGCCACTGGCGAGAATGCGCCGATGGAGGTTGGACCGCCGGTCGGAAATGCAGTCGCTTGCCCTGCCATTGCCCACACCCAGCTCAGCCTTTCGAGGAGCGATGTGGTGGCGCTCTTGCATCGAGGCGGGGAATGCGCGCGGCGCGAAAACCTGCCCGCCCAAAGTTGGAATGAGGATGCTTCGCCTCGCGGACTCGCCCGATGATGCGCGGCCGCCCCTTCGAGCCGGGCAACAAATTTGGGCGCGGACGCCCGACGGGTAGTCCTAACAAGAAGACGCAACAGGCCCAGAAGCTATTTGAGGAGAACTCGCCGGCGATCATGGCGTTGGCCATCAATCGCTCCCGTGAGGACCCCCAGATGCTCAGGATGCTGGCTAGTCACGTTGTTCCCCAGCGGAGGGGCTTGAACGTAAACATCGGATGCTTGCCCATGAACACTCTCGAAGATCTCGATCGGGCTTCCGCGGTCACCCTCAAGAAGGCCACGTCCGGCAAGATCGGCCTGAATGAGGCTCACACCATCTGCACCATGATCGAAGGCCGCCGTCGTGTCTTGGAGACGCAGGATCTGGAACGGCGGCTCAGCGCGCTGGAAAACCCCGGCGTGCTGCCCAATCAGGGCTCGCCGGGTAGTTGAATCCACCCGCCAGGGAGTCTGGCAGTTATTTAAAACTCGGAGTAGACAAGAACCATCGAAGGAGTTTGACATTATGAACCCGTCATCGACATCGACATCGATTCAAATGGGAACATGGCCGATCAATCGGCTAATCCCTTATGTGCGGAACCCGCGAAAGAACGATCAGGCCGTGGAGCGCATGTGTGCTTCCCTGCGTGAATTCGGCTTCAAGATTCCATGCCTGGTGCGGAGCGACGGCGAAGTAGTGGACGGCCACTTACGCCTAAAGGGGGCGCACAAATTAGGCATAACCGAAATCCCTGTGATCCTGTGCGACGAATGGACGCAGGCGCAGGTGAAGGCATTCCGTCTCTTGGTGAACCGGTCGGTAACCTGGGCCGATTGGGATGAGGAGCTATTGGCGCTGGAGCTACAGGAGATTCAGGGACTCGACTTCAACCTGGATCTGACCGGTTTCGATGTACCGGAGATCGAGGATCTGCTGGCTGTGCCCCAGGACAACGAGGAAGCCGTGCCGCCTCTGCCCCAGGTGGCCACCTCCCGAGCAGGCGACTTGTGGCTGCTCGGCGGGCATCGGCTACTGTGCGGGGACGCGACCAGTAAGGCGCAGGTTGAGCGGCTGCTGGACGGCCATCAGCCGTCTGTGATGGTGACCGACCCGCCCTACGGAGTCGAACTCGACAGCGAGTGGCGTGATCGGGCGGGATTGAACGGCTGCGGGCCCGCGTCGGCTAGCTATATGAAGAACCGCACGGCGGGCCATACCGAGACGACGATTTCCGGCGACACACGCGCCGATTGGTCGGAAGCCTTCGAACTGGTGCCCAGCCTCCAGGTTGCGTATGTGTGGCACGCCAGCGTCTTCACCCGTGAAGTGTTAAACGGCCTGTTGCGGATTGGATTCACCCTCCACCAACAGATTATTTGGAACAAGGGCCGGGCGGTCCTCACCCGGACCCCGTACTGGTTTGCTCACGAGCCTTGTTGGTTCGTGAGGAAAAAGAACGCCCCCTGGTACGGTAAGGCGGGTGAGAACACGACCATTTGGGAATCGGCGTCGCCGAAATTCATCATGGGAGGATCAGGGGAGGAAAAGTTCGATCATCCGACGCAGAAGCCGGTAGTGTTAATGCGGCGTCCGATCATCAATCACACCAAACGCGGCGAATGCGTGTACGATCCATTTCTGGGGAGCGGCACGACACTCATGGCTGCCGAACTGACGGGCCGCGTGTGCTGCGGTCTGGAGCTGGACCCGAAGTATATCGATGTGATCATCGAGCGTTGGCAGGGAGCAACCGGCAAAGAAGCCAGACTGGAAGGCGCCGGCACTACGTTTCCGCAGGTGCAATTAGAGCGCCAGCGACCATCCGGAGAGACAGCTGAGAAAAGTGTTCCACCACCCGCTGAGTCCTCGCCACCAAGAAAGCGCGCGGGCAAAAAGCGAAGAGGTGAGCGGGCTGCGCGGAACTCAAACGACCGCGTGGCAGCAGGCAGGTAGAGATGAGAAGAGAGTACCCGCCGCGGGACGCAGGTCGGAGAAAACGAGGATGATCAGCAGCAAGCTCGCTAAGCGCTTGGAACGACTCGAAGCTCGCCTCGCACCGGCAGGCGAGCCGCATGTCATCCAGATCGTCTTCGTCTCCACGGACGGGAGCTCTAGAGACGGACCCCGGTTCGTCCTAAAGCCCGGTCGCGACCGCGCGTGGCAGCGGAAATCGCGCTGGCGATAGGAACGGAACGCATCGCGGAGGGCTGCAAGGCATGAAGGCGATCACCAATGGCTCGTGATCTCCTCAAACACGCGCCGCTGTTCGTCCCAGCCGATCCGGCTTGCTGGCGACCGCCAAAGTCCACTGCGTAGGTGACCTGCGGAGTTCCGCTCATAGCCGCACCACCTCTCCCGCCGTCACGACCGTGGGTAGGTGGAACCGAATCGAGATCTGCCGGGCCGTGTTCCGCAACTTGTAGTCCCGATCATTGATCCCCTCGTACTTCTCGTTGGGCGCGAAGCTCAGGCCATTGTGGGAAGTCTGGACGTCCGCCAGTTCCCTTACCGCGTAGTTGGCTTGGTAGGGGGCGCGGCCGGAGCCGGGGACTGGGACGCTCGTCGCTGTCGTTCCACCGCCTGCACTCGGGCCTGCTCGAAGAGGCGCAGGTACCGCTGCCCCTTCTCCGTTGTGGGGTCGATACGGACCGTTGTTCGATTGCCCAGCACCTGCATTGGAATCTCCTGTTGGAATACTACTCTCTCGCGCCCCATTGTTCAATACCTCCGAAGGGGCTGGGGGAATATCGGCTGCGCCCCCGCTGCCGAGGCTGCCGGCGGCGCCGGAGGTCCTCCACCGGGCGGAATCGGCGTTACATCGTCGTCGCCCGCGATCCGCATAATTCGTGCAGCCGCCAGCCCTGCGGCGCCGGCGCTGGCTGCCGGCCGCAACCCGCCAGTCAGCATGATCTTCTGAAACAGGCACCGCTGGTCGTCCCAGTCTGTCCGGTCGGCGATGGGCCGCAGGTTTCTCTCGTTGAGACCATTGATGAGCGGCAGAAACAGGATCTGTTCCTGAATGTCCGGAGCCAGGTCGAGCAGCTTCATGATCTGGGTCATCCGGGCTCGCGTCACCCGGCCGAGGCGCGCCAGTTCCGCATAGTCCCGAATCGTTTCATCCCGCAACAGTCCCTCAAACCGGATCGCGAGCGCCATCAGCCGGGAGATCCGGGGGATGGGGACGCCAGCCGTATCGCCACCGGGCGCCTGTCGACCAGAGCAGGCATGGTCTGCCCGCCGGCTCTGTCTGCCAGCGCAAAAATCCAGTGTGTAGGTGACCTCCTGGTGGCCGCTCATGCCGGCGCCTCCTCTCCCGCCGCCGTCATCGCGCGCTGATGGAACCGGATGGAGATCTGCCGCGCGGTCCCGTCGTAGCCGATCCGTTCGACGATGGCTTGTATCGCCTCGACCTGCCGGGTGCGATCCATTTGTTCCCACTCGGAGGGATCAAAGATTCCGCGCTGCGCCTCCCTGATCCGCCCCAGTACCGATTCCTCGATAGCGCCCGCAGGAAGCGACTTACCGGGACACACTGCCCAACCCTTGCGCTGCGCGTTTAGGCACACATAGTAGGGGTACTTGCGATTGTTCTTCCCCGAATACGAGTACACCATCCGGGTCCCGCAGGATTCGCAATAGAGCAGGCCGCTCAGCAGGGCCAGGTGTTTGTTCCGCGACTTGCCGCGCGCCATTGCCACACGGTGAGTGATCAGATTCTGCACGCGTTCCCAGGTGCCAGGCGTGAGAATGGCGGCGTGTTCACCCGGGTACAACTGTCCTTTATGCCGGACTGCGCCTGTGTACAGAATGTTGGTCAATAGTCGCCGCAGCGAATTCAGCGCAAACGGGCCGCCCACGCGGAACTGACCCGTCTTGAGGGCCCAGCTCTTCAGCCGCCAGCCCCGCCGCTCGATCTCCGTCAGCGTCAGCCGGACCGAACCATACTCCTCGAACAGCGCAAAGATCGCCCGCACGCGTTCTGCCTCTGCCTCGTTCACCACCAGCCGTCCACCGCCCGGGTCTACGTCATAGCCCAGCACTGGGCACCCGCCCACCCATTTCCCCTTCCGCCGGGCTGCCGACATCTTGTCGCGCGTGCGCTCGCCGATCAGCTCCCGCTCGAATTGCGCAAACGAGAGCAGGATGTTCAGCGTCAGCCGTCCCAGCGACGTGCTGGTGTTGAACTGCTGGGTGACCGCCACGAAACTCACCTGGTGCTTCTCGAAGAGGCTCAGCATGCGGGTGAAGTCCAGCAAGGACCGGCTCAGGCGGTCGACTTTATACACCACCACGCAATCCACTTCTCCCGCTTCGACCGCATGCAGCAATCTCGTCAGAGCCGGCCGATCCATGTTGGCGCCGGTGAAGCCGCCGTCGTCATAGGACTCGGGCAAGGCGATCCACCCTTCGCGCCGCTGACTCTGAATGAAGGCCTCGGCAGCTTCGCGCTGCGAATCCAGCGAGTTAAATTCCTGATCAAGGCCCTCTTCCGTCGATTTCCGCGTGTAGATCGCGCATCGGAGGCGAGAGGGCTTGGGCTTCGGAGCGCCCGGATTACTTTTTCGCATGGAGCCGCTCCTTCCTCCAGTTGCCTGGACGCGTCAGCCCGAAGAATGCCAGACCGTTCCAGCGTGTACCGGTGACCGCCACGGCGATCGCGCTGAGCGAGGGATAATGCCGGTTCTCATAGCGGAATCCCTCGGCGAGGACCTCGACCAGAATGTTCCGTCCTTTCCACTGCCGGCTGAGCAACGCACCCGGCAAGGGCAGGCGGCTATCCAGTTCCCGGCGATTCTGCCCTCCGCGCGTCATCCGGATCGTTTCGCCGCCCACCGTAAAGAAGTCGCGCGGCGCAACCATTCGCAAGTCAGCATCTCTCGCGATCTGCTGCGCCCGCTTGCGAGCCCGTTCGGAGAGATCTCCTTCGGCCAAGGCCTGCAAACGCCAGGCGATCCGCCGGAAGAGATGCTCCCGGTGCCGGGATCGCGCTGCTTCCTCAAACACCTCCCGGTATTTCCCGCGCAGAGCCGCCAAACTCGCTCTGCGCAGGTTCTCAATTTCCATCAATATCGCGTTGTCCAAGTTCTGCTCCTCTCCGTGGACCACAGTCACAGGTGCGCCATCTAGCTGGCGATGGCCTTGCGAGGGCGCTTGGCCGCGGATGGCTGTGGCGTCAGTTGGGCGACCTCGACGGGCTTCTTCGCCCGCGCCAAGCTGGCCTTGAGGGCCTCCAGGATATCGGTCACCGGGGGAGGCGCCCATGTGATCGCTCCCGGCTTCAACTCTTCGCCCCGGATCTTGGAGTCGGTCAAGGCCCGCATGCTCTCGCGGTAGTTATCCTTATAATTAGCCGGCTCGAAGTGGGCGGCCAAGGACTCGACCAGCAGACGGGCCAGTTCCAATTCCTGGGGTGTGACCCACTCAGTATCAGTGCGGAATTCCTCCAGCGCCCGGATTTCGTCGCGGTAGAACAGCGTGTGGAGCATCAGTCCGAAGCGGCCTGGCCGGAGCAGGACCAGGTGTTCGCGATTATGCATGGTCAACTGGGCGAGGGCGGCTTGGGCAGTGCGCCGCAGCGCTTCGTAGAGCAGCGTGTAGGGCTTCTCGCCGGCCCGTTCCGGGGCTACATAAGGATGCGTCGAGATAGACCGGATCGACCTCCGCTTCGGGCACGAACTCCAGCACCTCCATCACGTGGGAACTGCGCGGAGAAATCTGGGCCAGTTCACCCTCCTCGACGACCACGTAGCGGTCCTTTTCGTACTCGTAGCCTTTGACCAGTTCGTTGCGCGCGACCGGCTGGTCTTCGGCCTGGCAGTACAGGACCTGTTTGACGCGCGAGTGATCGCACTGGTGGAGCTGGTTGAAACTGACGGCTTGGCTGCGCGCGGCGGCGTGGAGCTTGACGGGAATCGCGACTAGGCCGAAGGCGATGTGACCCTTCCAGATGCTGTTCGCCATGGCTATGCCTCCCCTCTGGCGATGCTGTAAACGCGGGCGCCGTCTGCGCGCTTGCTGGAAGTCACGGTAAGGCCCATCTTCTTTCCCAGGGTGCCGCTGATGAAACCGCGGACACTGTGGGCCTGCCAGGAGGTGGCTTCCATGATCTCGCTGAGGGTGGCGCCCTTGGCCCGCTGGATCAGGGCCAGGACCGCGGCAGTCTTGCTGCCCTGACGTGCATCGACAGGCTTCGGCTGGGTGGCTTTCCTGGGCGCTCTGGTTGCCTTCTTCGCTCGGGTTGCCTTCTTGGTCGACTGGGCTTTAGAGGGCGCAACCCGGCGCGCCGGTTTGGCAGACGGGGCCTTCGTGGGGGCCTTCGGCTCGGGGTTTTCGCCCAGGGTCTGGATACGACTCCAGATCCGCCAGGCGGCGGCCTTGGCGCTCTGGAAACCCTTTACCGGCTCAACACCCGGCAGGCTGTTCCAGATTTCCACCAGGCGCTCGGGCGGCCAAGCGGAGGCCAGTTCGGCGAGTTGCTTCTGGCTGGTAAAGGGTTGGGAGCCGGTACCCACGGCTGCTTCGGCGTGGTCCGGCGTCGGGAACGCGGTGATGTTGTTGTCGTTGTCGATAGTGAGCGTTTTCATGTAAGTGGCTCTCTTTCTCACGGCTTACCGTGACGCTCACATTCATCCCTCTGTTCGCGGACACAAGCAAGCGAAATCTGCTGGGAAATCGGAAGGTGACGGTGCGTTTAGGCACGACATCCGTGCAGGAATAGCGACGGGGGCGATGGCCGATCTACCCGAACTTTCGGATTCCGCAAAGCGAAAACTAGTCCTTCGGTGGCGCACTCTGTTGAAAGCCAATAAACTTACTGGCGATCATCTTCATTGGCACGAACGGGAACGAGACCGGCTCGCAAGAGTTGCCGCCCAGAGTCCGACTTCCGGACTCAGTCGCCATAAACAGGACGCCGACGTCGTCGGTGTCTTCTCGTCGGTGACGGTAGCACAAGCGCGGTTCAACGACATGCTGGTGGAATACTGGCGGCTCTGGTATTCGTCTGGTGATGGATACGAATCCTTCGGCGGTTGGCTCCGCTTACTGAAGCGACAGGTCAGCGATGACATCGCTTTGATATGGAAAGGTGAATCGAAGCGCCTGGATCGCTGGTACAAGAGAGCGTGTGGTCCTGCGGTCGAGGCGGCCCTTGAGTCGCTTGTGGAAGAAGGAATTGGCCGGGCGCGCGCCGAAGAACTGAAGCGGTTGGAAGCGCGCACGAAGCCACCTGAGGATTCCGGTCGACCTGTCAACGTAGTTCCCAAGGCCAAGGCCGGAGCCAGAAAGCGATTGCCGGCGACTGTGACAAGCCAGATCGCTGCGAGTCGCATGGAAGCCTATATCGAATCGAAGGTAATGAGCCAAACCTCGTTTGCTAACCAAATTGGAACTACAGATCGAAGCCTTCGGGGGTTCAGGAAAACGGGCAAGGTTCGGCGCGATATCTTTAATGCCATCGCGACGGGGATGGGGACCACACCAGAAGAGCTTGTGAAACCCGAGTAGGGCCTTTCCGTTCTCTTTCCGCTTACTTTCCGCTTACTTTCCGCTTACTTTCCGTTTTCTTTCCGGAACTCTTCCGCATACTTGCATATCGTAAAGCTCGCATTTAGTTGATTCTGAAAGTGTGGTAAACCGGCGCATCGAGGATTACGAAATGGGAGCAGTTCACATCTCGGGAAACGCAGGAGCTGGCATATGAGTCGCGGCCGCCCCTTCGAGCCTGGTAATAAGCATGGACACGGACGCCCGAAGGGTAGTCCCAACAAGAAAACGCTCCAGGCTCAAGAGCTATTCGAGCAGAATTCGCCTGCGATCATGGCATTGGCCATCAACCGATGCCGCGAGGATCCTCAAATGCATCGGATGCTGGCGAGTCGCATCGTTCCACGCCAGCGAGAGTCGCCCGTGAAGATCGGACGGCTGCCGATGAGCACTCTTTCAGACCTCGACCGGGCTTCCGAGGTGACGCTCCAAAAGGCCGCTGCCGGCAAGATCAGCCCAAGTGAGGCGCGCGACATTTGCACCCTGATCGAAAACCATCGCCGTGTGCTGCTGGGTTACCGAGACGCCCGCAACAACGAACCCAGCGGGCCGGATCTGCCGAAGAAAGACGTGCAGTGGTCGAAGTCAATCACTGAGCTGCTGATGGCCAAGTTTCGGGACATAGTTGTTCCCGACGCGGAGTGACGCGGTGTATCTGGATCCGAAACAAAACAGCCTCCATGGTGGAAGCGATGGAAGAGAGCGCGGAACTTCTCAAACCCCGTTTTATATTCCCTCGCGCCGACGTGGGCGACGTGATGGTGGAGCAGTTGGAGTTTTCGCTCGACCACGGCGAGGCCTGTACGCCTGGCTGTTTGGATTGCCAGCGCCTGGCCACGGTGTGCGCCGCGCTGCTGCTCAGGCCGTTCGAAGTGGGGCTCCGTAAATGAGGGAGCCCACCCCGCGGGAAATTGACCAGGCGCTCGAAGGCTTTAAGGCACACGAGAAATTCTGCGGCCACCTGCAGATTAGGGACAAAGAGGGCGTAGTCGTTCCCTACCGCAGCTCGCCGGCCGGGCTGAAGCTGAACAGGGCGATTCGCAGGCTGGAGGACGCGCGCAAGCCGGTGCGCGTGTGTTGCCTGAAGGCCTCGCAGGTGTGGATGAGTAGCGCGGCCGCGACGCAGGTTTTCCGCCGCGTTCTGTTCTTCGATGGGCGCCGCGCGCTGGTGCTGGCAGACAGCGACGCTCACGCCGACCTGGTTTTTCAGTACTACCAGCAATATGTCGTGTCGTACCGACACAACCCGTACGGGCGGGAGTTCAAGGGCGAAGTCCCGATGCCGCGGCTGGTCAATGACACGGAGCGGCACCTCCGGTTCGCGAACGCTTCTGAGATTCTGGTCGGCACCGCCTACAACGTCGATATCGGCCGCTCGGCGCCGTACAACTGGGCGCACCTGAGCGAGGCCGCTTTCTACCGGGACATGGGCACGCTCATGACCGGGCTCATGCAGCGGATTCCAAACTCGCCCGACTCGGGAATCATTGTCGAGTCCACCGCCAACGGGATGGGCGGCGACTTCTACGACCTGTGCATGCGGGCGATGGATCCGCGCAAAGCCGGCGGCTGGGCCTTCGTGTTCTTCGGTTGGTGGGAGCACCCCGAGTATCGCCTGGCGGCGTGGCCAGGCTTCAAGATTTCGCGCGAGGAGCTGGTCGAGCAACAGAAGTATAACCTCCGCGTCGATCAGATCGTCTGGCGCCGCCAGCAGATCGAGACCGCCTGCGAAGGCAAGATCGAGCGGTTTCGCCAGGAGTTTCCCGGCAACCCGCAGGAAGCATTCCAATCGAGCGGCCGGACTATCTTCGACATGGCGGCGGTGTCGCGGATGCCCCTGATTCAGGACGCGCCCAGAGGACGCCTGGAAGTCGTCGAGGTGGGGATCGAAAAGCGCGTCCGATTTCGGCAAAGCGGGGACCGCCGCGGCGAGCTGGTGATTTACCAGATGCCGCGCAAGGGCGGTCACTACATCATCGGCGTGGATCACGCCGAGGGCATCGACCCGAAAGCGCGCACCGGCGCCGGCGGATCGGATCCGGATTATTGCAGCGCGACGGTGATAGACGCCGACACCGGCGAAGAGCACGCCAAGCTCAAAGAACGCTACGAGCCCGCGCCGTGGGCCGAACGCGTGCACGCACTGGGCCGGGTTTACGAGTGGGCCTTCCTGGTGCCAGAACAGAAGGCCGTCGGCAAAGCTGTAATCGGCGAGCTGCTCAAGCTGAATTACCCACTGGAGCTGATCTATTCCAAGCAGCGCGATCCGAGCGACCGCAAGACACCGCTCTTGCAGGAGCTGGGTTTCGACACGAACACGGTTTTTAGGCCGGTGCTGATCGCAGGCCTGGAGCGGGCGTTGCGCGAGGGTTCCATCCGGCTGCACGATCCGGAGACCATCGCGGAGCTACAGCGGTTTGTGCGCAAGCCGAACGGGCGCGAAGAGGGCATCGGTCACGACGACGACGTTTTCGGAGTGGCGCTGGCTGTCGAGGGTCTGCCATACGCGCACCGCGCATTCGCCTACCGCGAGTCACTGAAGGAAGACCACGAGCGATGGAAGCCGGTCAGGTACGGGCGCAAAGGAGCGAACGACGATGACGACTAGCGACGTTCTAGACATTCTGCGCGGGGCGACGGCAACCAATCCCAGCGGGACACCCTACGAGGAGCGCACGCGCGGCGTGCGCGCTCGTCAGCATCTCACAATTTCGATTGAGCAAACAAAAAGGAAGATATCAACATGAATTTTTCGACAGATCCCATCCGCATGGAAACCTGGTCCATCGACCGGCTGATTCCTTACGCGCGCAATCCGCGCAAGAACGACAGGGCCGTGGACCGCATGTGCAGTAGTATTCGTGAATTTGGTTTCAAGATTCCGTGTCTGATCCGCAGCGACGGCGAAGTGATTGACGGCCATCTGCGCCTCAAAGCTGCGCGCAAATTGGGCATTACGGATATTCCGGTCATCCTGTGCGACGAGTGGACCCCAGCGCAAGTCAAGGCGTTCCGTCTGCTGGTGAACCGGTCGGCGACGTGGGCGGATTGGGACGAGGAGCTGCTGAAGATCGAGTTGCTGGACCTCCAGGGGTCAGACTTCGATCTCAGCCTGACGGGGTTCGATACGAAGGAGCTCGATGACTTCCTCTTGCAGGACGTCCCGGAGGAAGATGCCGCGCCGCCGCTGCCGGCGATTCCCGTCACCCAGCCCGGCGATCTGTGGCTTTGTGGTTCGCACCGGGTACTCTGCGGGGACGCGACCGACGCGGCGGTCGTGTCACGGCTTCTGGGCGAACACAAGCCGTTCTTGCTGGTGACCGATCCTCCCTACGGGATTGAACTGGATTCCGAGTGGCGGGACCGGGCCGGGCTGAACGGCTGCGGAGCTGCCGAGCCCAGCTATTTGAAACAGCGAACTAAGGGGCATCGGGAAACCAGTATCTCCGGCGACACGCGCGCCGACTGGTCCGAGGCATTTGCGTTGGTTCCCAGTCTGGAAGTGGGCTATGTCTGGCACGCCTCGACGTTCACCCGCGAGGTCCTCAATGGCTTGCTTAAGATCGGCTTCCTGCACCACCAGCAGATCATCTGGGACAAGGGGCGCACGGTGCTCACCAGAACGCATTACTGGTTCCAGCATGAGCCGTGCTGGTACGTGCGCAAGAAGAACGCTCCCTGGTACGGGAAGGCCGGGGAGAACTCGACGATCTGGGCGTCGCCCTCGCCGAAGTTCATCATGGGTGGATCGGAGGAGGAGAAATTCGATCATCCGACGCAGAAACCGGTCGATTTGATGAGGCGACCGATCCTGAACCACACCAAGCCTGGCGAATTGGTATATGAGCCGTTTCTGGGCAGCGGCACCACGCTCGCGGCGGCGGAAGTGACGCAGCGGGTCTGTTACGGACTGGAACTCGATCCCAAGTATGCCGACGTGGTGGTCCAGCGCTGGCAAGGGCTGACCGGGAAGCAAGCCACATTGGAAGGCGACGGCCGCACGTTTGACGCCGTGGCACAGGAGCGGGTAAGGATGGCCGCATGAAGGGCCTGACGAAAGAGGCCGCTGGAGTTGGCATCCGGCGGCCGCGATGCGTTTCCGGGCCACGCTCGCAGAATCTCAACGGTCCGCGATCTTCTGAAACAGGCGCCGCTGCTCGTCCCAGTCGATCCGGCTGACGATGCACCGCAGGTTTCGCTCATTGAGGCCCTGGACCAGCGGCAGGAAGAGGATTTGTTCCTGAATCTCCGGAGCCAGGTCGAGCAGCTTCATGATCTGGGTCATACGGGCCCGTGTCACCCCGCCGAGGCGGGCCAGTTCCGCATAATCGCGAATGGTTCCATCCCGCAACAGTCCCTCAAACCGAATCGCGAGCGCCATCAGCCGGGCGATCCGGGGAATCGGACCGTCAGCCGCTTCGCCATGGAGAGGCTGTCGATCGCAGCCGGCTTGGTTTTCCCGCCGGCTCTGTCTGAAGTCCAGCGCGTAGGTGACCTCCTGGTGGCCGCTCATACCCGCTCCTCCTCTCCCGCCGCCGTCATCGCAGGCTGACGGAACCGAATCGAGATCTGCCGCGCGGTTCCGTCGTAACCAATCCGCTCGACGATGGCTTGTATCGCCTCGACCTGCCGGCTGCGATCCATTTCTCCCCACTCGCAAGGATCAAGGATTCCAGGCTGCGCTTCCCTGATCCTCCCCAGCACCGATTCCTCGATGGCGCCCGCAGAAAGCGACTTGCCGGCACATACCGCCCAACCCTTGCGCTGCGCGTTCAGGCACACGTAGTAGGGGTACCGGCGATCCTTCTTCCCCGCATACGAGTACACCATCCGCGTCCCGCAGGAGTCGCAATACAACAGGCCGCTCAGCAGCGCCAGGTGTTTGTTCCGTGATCTGCCGTGCGCCAATGCCCCACGGTGAGTAATCAGATTCTGCACCCGTTCCCACGTGCCCGGCGAGAGAATCGCGGCCTGTTCCCCCGGATACGACTGCCCCTTATGCCGGATTGCGCCCGTGTACAGAATGTTGGTCAACAGTCGCCGCAGGGAGTTCAGTGTGAATGGGCCGCCCGCGTGGAACTGACCAGTCTTGAGGGTCCAGCTCTTGAGCTGCCAACCGCGCCGCTCGATCTCCGGCAGCGCCAGCCGCGCCGAACCATACTCCTCGAACAGCGCAAAGATCGTCCGCACCCGTGCCGCCTCTTCCTCGTTGACCACCAACCGTCCGCCAGCCGGATCTACGTCATAGCCCAGCACCGGGCACCCGCCCACCCATTTCCCCTTCCGCCGCGCGGCTGACATCTTGTCCCGCGTGCGCTCGCCGATCAGTTCCCGCTCAAACTGAGCGAAGCTGAGAAGAATGTTCAGCGTCAGCCGTCCGAGTGACGTGCTGGTGTTGAACTGTTGGGTGACGGCCACGAAGCTCACCTGGTGCTTCTCGAAGAGGCTCAGCATGCGGGTGAAGTCCAGCAAGGATCGGCTCAGCCGATCGACCTTATACACCACTACGCAATCCACTTCGCCCGCTTCGACTGCTTGGAGCAGCCTCGTCAAAGCGGGCCGGTCCATGTTGGCGCCGGTGAAGCCGCCGTCGTCATAGGACTCCAGCAGCGCGATCCATCCTTCGCGTCGCTGACTCTGAATGAACGCCTCGGCAGCCTCGCGCTGCGAATCGAGCGAATTGAATTCCTGATCGAGACCCTCTTCTGTCGATTTCCGAGTATAGATCGCACAACGGAGGCGAGAGGGTTTGGGCTTCGCTGCGTCCTGATTACTTTTCCGCATGCCGCCGCTCCTTCCGCTGCCCGCCCGCGGGACGCGTCAGCCCGAAGAATGCCAGACCGTTCCAGCGGGTACCCGTGACCGCCACGGCGATCGCGCTCAGCGAGGGATAATGCCGGTTCTCATAGCGGAATCCTTCCGCCAGGACCTCGACCAGAATGTTCCGTCCTTTCCATTTCCGGCTGAGCAACGCACCCGGCAAGGGCAGGCGGCTATCCGGTTCCCGGCGATTCCGGTTCCCGCGAGTCGTCCGGACGGGTTCGCCGCCCACGGTAAAGAAGTCGCGGGGCGCCACCATTCGCAAGTCAGCATCTCTCGCGATCTGCTGCGCCCGCGTGCGAGCCCGTCCGGAGAGATCTCCTTCGGCCAAGGCCTGCAAACGCCAGGCGATCCGCCGAAAAAGATGTTCCCGGTGCCGGGATCGCGCTTCTTCCTGAAATACTTCCCGGTACTTCCCGCGCAGAGCCGCCAAACTCGCTCTGCGCAGGTTCTCCATTTCCATCAATACGGTCGTGTCCATGTTCTTTTCCTCTCCGTGGCCGTCGTATCGGTCTAACTGGCGATCGCCTTCCGGGTGCGCTTGGGGGCCGGGGCCGCCTGTGGTGGCTGCTGGGCGACCAGAACGGGCTTCTTCGCCCGGGCCAGACTGGCCTTGAGCGCCTCCAGGATATCGGTCACCGGGGGAGGTGCCCACATGATCGCTCCCGGTTGCTTCCGCTCTTCGCCCCGGATCTTGGCATCAATCAAGGCCCGCACACTCTCGCGGTAGTTATCCTTATAATTAGCCGGCTCGAAGTGGGCGGCCAAGGACTCCACCAGCAGACGGGCCAGTTCCAGTTCCTGGGGTGTGACCCACTCAGTCTCGGTGCGGAATTCGTCCAGCGCACGGATTTCGTCGCGGTAGAACAGCGTGTGGAGCATCAGTCCGAATCGGCCTGGCCGCAGCAGGACCAGGTGTTCGCGATTATGCATGGTCAACTGGGCGAGGGCCGCTTGGCCGGTGCGCCGCAGCGCTTCGTAGAGTAGCGTGTAGGGCTTCTCGCCGGCCCGTTCCGGGGCTACATAATAGGATGCGTCGAGATAGACCGGATCGACCTCCGCTTCGGGTACGAACTCCAGCACCTCCATCACGCGGGAACTGCGCGGCGTGATCTGCTCCAGTTCAGCCTCCTCGACGACCACGTAGCGGTCCTTTTCGTACTCGTAGCCTTTGACCAGTTCGTTGCGCGCGACCGGCTGGTCTTCGGCCTGGCAGTACAGAACCTGTTTGACGCGCGAGTGATCGCACTGGTGGAGCTGATTGAAACTGACCGCTTGGGAGCGCGCGGCGGCGTGGAGCTTAACCGGAATCGCCACCAGGCCGAACGCGATGTGACCCTTCCAGATGCTGTTCGCCATGGCTATGCCTCCCCTCTGGCGATGCTGTACACGCGGGCGCCGTCTGTGCGCTTGGTGGAAGTCACGGTAAGTCCCATCTTCTTTCCCAAGGTTCCGCTGATGAACCCACGGACGCTGTGGGCCTGCCAGGATGTGGCTTGCATGATCTCGCTGATTGTGGCGCCCTTGGTCCGTTGGACCAGGGCCAGGACCGCGGCAGTCTTGCTGCCCTGACGTGCATCGACAGGCTTCGGCTTGGTGGCTTTCCTGGGCGCTTTGGTTGCCTTCTTCGCTCTGGTTGCCTTCTTGGTCGACTGGGGCTTAGAGGGCGCAACACGGCGCGCCGGTTTGGCAGACGGGGCCTTCGTGGGGACCTGCGGCTTGGGGTTTTCGCCCAGCGCCTGGATACGATTCCAGATCCGCCCGGCTGCCGCTTGGGCGCTCTTGAAACTCTTAACCGGCTCGACACCGGGCAGACTGTTCCAGATTTCTACCAATCGTTCGGCCGGCCACGTGGCGGCCAGTTCAACGAGTTGCTTCTGGCTGGTAAAGGGTTGGGAGCCGGCACCCACGGCTGCTTCGGCGTGGTCCGGCGTCGGGAACGCGGTGATGTTGTTGTCGTTGTCGATAGTGAACGTTTTCATGTAAGTGGCTCTCTTTCTCACGGTTTACCGTGACGCTCACATTCATGGCTCTGTTCGCGGAGACAAGCAAGTCAATTCTGCTTGCAACGGGAGGGCGATGGAAACACGATGGGCCGAGTAGAAGGCCGAGAAATGTCAGAGAGTCTCAGCCTGTCAACCGGAAGGCTCTGAGTTCGAGTTCTATTTGCCGAGCCACACCTTTCCGCTACGAAATTCTGGACACCTCTGGTTGACAGACCATTCGCGTCTCTCGCGAAAATGGCCAATATTTCGCGGACTTGGCTCGCTCATGGAGAATGGCGCGGCCTTGCGCGTGGCTGCATTCATGTTTTCAGCGTAACCGAAGCGTGCGAGAACTCACGGCCGCAAAGTCGGAAAGGTTGAGGAAACGTGGGTCCTGCCTCGCCTCGGGCCATGCTTGCGCTACCCGCGCGAGCAGCTTTTCGAGATGGCCTTTATAAAACCTCTGGTTCCGGTTAACGACCCTGTCGAGCAGCTTGAGCGTTGCTTGCGGGAATTGTTCGGGAGCCTTCGACCGCGCTATCGCGAAAATCGCACTCTCAGCCCGATCCAGAGTTGGCAGTCTGGATGCAACGAGGTCGACGGCTTCAGCAAGAGCCTCACCAGCCGACAGGGCCGCCATGATCAGGTTATGTGCCGTCCCCTTGTCTTTGAGCGCTTCATCCGGTTGCCAGCATGCCTCGAGCCTTGACCTCCGCCGTCAACGCGCCGCCCTGGCTCAATGGGGAACAGCAACTCCACCGATTCGCCCGGCTGAATGCCGCCGAAACCGGGCGGCCTGGGCAGCGTCAGTTTCGGCTCCATACCTAAAAACTTGACACTTCCAGAAAGAACCCAGTTAGACTCAGACGCCCTAGTTGCCGTGTCTTCTTGGATCCCAGACATCATGGACTCTCCAAGAATCAGCAGGACTGTCGGGCGACGGGAACTCCTCATGGAGATAAACCCAGCCGGAAGCAACGCCGCGATTCCCTTGAGCCGACGCAACTGATGCTTCACTAACGAGATTCAGTGTCTGCCTGACCGTGACAGCATCAGCCTGAAACGTAATTCCCGGTGCCTTGTCGGAAAGACCTGGACCGATCTGGCACCCTGGCGCCTTTCCACGGTCTAATGCTGCCCTAAGCTCAGGGATGTATCGAGCGGGATTGCCAATGAAGTTGCTTGGGGAAACGTCGACCAGACTCAACCTTGATATACCCACGTTCAAGAGGTCGTCCGGGTTGCTTCCGGCCGTGTCCGGGAGGAAGTTGATCATATGGGGCGTCACGGCCTCAAATGTGTAGGTCGGAACGGCTTGGACAACCGCCGTCAGCGCCGCGCGCAAGGTTGAGCCGCCAGGGATACGAGCGGTGACAAGCGGCTCCTTCCCCTCTTCCGTGAAGACCTCGACCCCAAAGAGAACCAAGTTCCCCTTGACGGCATTGGCCCTAACGCCGATCATCCCAAGGGCCCCCGTTAGGGGAACCTTCTCCAACTGGAGGGGAAAAACGTCAAGCCGAACTTGATCAAGGTCCAGGACGGTGCCGGTATCCGCCGCCCAGCCGATAGCCAACAGGCTTAATGCACCTGCGACGAAGATGAACCGACATGAATGGGTCATAGCTAGCCTCGCATTGGGGTCTTAGTTGTTTTTTACGGTGGCAGTCGTACAGGTCGTCGTAATCGTCGCGGAAAAAATATTGTAACCGTTAACCGAAATTGTTTGGGCGGCTACGCTCGTGCAGCCGGGGCCACCATTCTCACAGCAGCTGTCGCACTTTCCGTAGGTGTCGGTGATATCGGTGACTGAACCCGTGCCGGTCGTCACACCTTTTCCCGCACAGTTGTTGCTGGTCAGGTTGATCGATTCTGTGACCGTGGCATCATTGATCCCGTAATCCTGGAAGTAGGTTGTAAACTGGTCGTACACGTGGTAGTCCCTCTGGAACTGATTTTCACTGTATGTGCAGCTAGTACCGGCCTGCACGTTGCACCCGCTTACCGGGTTCGTTAGGCACGGCAAGGTGCATGGGATTGAGGCGATCGGGGTTACGTCTTGTGCTACATACAAACTCGTTGGCTTGTGAACTGTGATCGCTCCGGACTTGGCAGTGGCGGGCTGCCCGTTCACGGTGTAAGTAACCTGTATCGTCGTATCACCCAGGGCGCTGCTCGCGTTAGCCGATGTGTAGCTGGTACCCGACCCGTCCTGGGTTGGGGTCAGGGTAATGGTATTCTTGTTTGTGCTCCAACTGAAGGACCCACCGGTCGGCTGTGCGGTAGTTGTGCAACTTCCCGTCACTGTAGATTTGGGTGCCGTCGAGCCAAGCGAAAGATCCGTGGTATCGCAGCTAATGGTCACCTGGGTATCCGCGCAGGATTCACTGTCTTCCGCCACCATATTCGTCTTGCTGACGAGCGTTGTTGCAGCTTGGCTCCCCGCGATCGTACATCCTAATGTGGGTATGTAGGAATAGCTTAACCCCGTGATCGTCGCCGAGGATGCCGAGGAACTCGCAGTTGTGAAGAACGCAGGAGTGCACGTGGGCACAGAAATCGCACCGGGCGGACCGCTGACACCGCAGGCGCCGGTCGCGGCAACGGACAGCGTGCCGGCTTTAGACGTCGAAGATCCCTGCCTGATTCCTCCGCCGCGAAGTATATCAGCATACCCTGCTACACCCAACGATTGCCCAGGATAGTGGCACGAGAACCCGTCCATCCTTACCTCGCTCGTGCTCGGCTTCACGTTAGCGTGCCTGCCGTTAGCCACTGCCGTCGGTTCGGCGTAGTTCGCGATCCACCCTGCCCGCTGTGCATGCCGCTGGAGCGAAGCGGCCCGCTCCTCCACGTACCCCAGCAGCGACGCCCAGTTCGCCGCCGTGGTTTGCGCCAGCAGCGAAGCCAGCGCCCTCCGCGCCGCCATTCGGCCCGCCACCGTCGCCGCGTCTCCCTGCTCGTTGGGGTCCTGCGGCAGAACCCGAAGCATCTCGGCCCTCTCCCCTTCGCGCTCTGCCGGGGACCGGTAGTGCGACGGGTCTTCCCGCATCACCAGGGCCCAGCGCTCCCACTCCGATGCATACGCCAGCCGCTGCCGGAACATGGATGCAATCTCGTTTTCGTCGCCGACCGCCGTGCGGTCTTCCAGGATCACCGCGTTGACCTCCGCTGTCAGCGCGCCGCCCTGATTCAATGGGAACAGCAACTCCACCGATTCGCCCGGCTGAATGCCGCCGAAACCGGGCGGCCTGGACAGCGTCAGTTTCGGCTCCATACCTACAGAATAGACGAACTCCTGCGTGTATTGTTGGGAGGACGCCAGTAGCCCGCAGCCAGTGACTTTCTGTTGGCCCACGTTCTTGACGACCACCCGCATCTTGGAGGTTGCGGGGTCGGCCGTGATTTTCTGCACCGCGAGAAAAGCGGACGTGGTTTGCGTCTGTGCCATGGCGGGCATCCCTAACGATCCCGCCGAAGCAACCACCAGGCAAATGATCTGAGATATTCGCATATGCTCCTCTCGATCGTTCACTTCGCCACTGATCGAACCGATCCGGGCCAGCTGCGTGTGGCCAAGACCCAGCCGCGGCCAAATTCCCCGAACATCGTCGTGGATCGATGGGTTCGCCGCTTAGGGCAAGACAAGACAGGTTGGCATCGAGCCTCAGGACTAATCCCCATCAGGGACCTCCTCATAATCCTCGCAATCCCCCTCGCACATTCCCTCGCAGCCTGACTCGCAGTACACCTCACCGTCGTCGGGCACTCCGATTGACAGGTCTCGCAGGTCGGCCTGGCACTCGAGGTGGCAGTTTTCAGAAGAAGCGCTCATCGTTGCCCCCCGGCTCCTCAACCCGCTGTTGCCGACCGCTCCTACCCTGCGCCCACTGGCGGCCCAGGCATTTTCAGGCTGGGCAGGGAAGCCATTCGCGCCCAGAAGTGCGCCAGACTGAGCGACGACAAGTCATTGATTGGGCCGTGCAACGCCCTCGCGCCCGCCCAACTTCTTTACCACGTCCTCCATACTCTGCTGATCGTCGCGGATGCTCTGGCTGGTGTGCGCAACCCTCTCCAATATCACGGAGGACTCGGGGTCCAAGGGCATGTACACGCTGCGAGTTGGATCAACGACCAAAGCCGTACCGCCTAGTCCCACAGCTACACGGATTCCCATCCATGTCAGCGACGCGTCGTCCTTCGTGTAGCTTGGCACTGGTACGGTCATTACTTCCCCCCGGATTGAGATAGTCGTAAGCGCTATTTGGCCGGACTGTAGTCGTCTCTCTAAGATCGCCACCCGCTGACTGTCCTCAGACCACACCGGCCCCGCCTCCAGGTGTATTGGTGCCCCCCGGACGCCCGCGTAGCTCAGCGTTCCGTCATCAATCTCAACGCGGCCAATACTGTCGTCCCAGGTTCCCATAGACACAGGGAAGCGGTAGGCAACATGTTTCCCATCCGGCGACGCAGTGAACGAGCCACATTCCCCGTCCCGTTCGCTAAACGTCTTACCGGTATCGAGATCGAGCTCAAAGCTCGCGCAGTTCCGCGGGCCAAAGCTGCCCTCAAACCGGACGAACCGGTTCGATAGCCACTCAACATTTTCGATCGCTCGAATAAGCTCGGGATTGGTGGAGTTGTCGGGTGGCCTAAGCGAAACTTCACTGGTCACCTGGCCTGTAAGGTCGCTGATGACCAGCTTCGGCCACGACGGCATCACGAATTTAGCAAACTCTTTGTCCCCTTTCTCGCCGGGCACGAGGTACGAGATGCGCCGTCCGTCCGGCAGCCAGCGAAGGTCTCGTTTGACCCGTGGATCGCCCGTTAGCCTCGTAACGTTTCCGCTGGCTCGGTCCACCAAAATAACTTCCGTGCCTTTCAGGGCGGCTATCATGGTCCAAGACTCGGCTGAGTAGGGGCCCCCGCAGACGACGAAAGCGCTAATTGCAAGACTGGATATGGTCTTCTTCGATGCGGTTTTCATTGAACTGCACCATTGGGGCAAGCGGGGCCCCCGGGCGAACAAGTGGCGACACCCATCGGGTTTGTGTAGGGCTTGCACACGCTTACGCCGGCACCCATGAACAAGTCGAGGCGGTATCCTGTGATAGCTTGGCCCGTATCGGTGGCTTGCAGGTTAGTGCCGACACCGTCCACCGTTACGGTCCAGCCTTGGCCCCTTGGAATGATCGAGAAATCTCGCGCTACTGTTTGGCCGGCGATCAGGGGACCGTCAGCACCAGTAGGAGTGTTCTTGGGGGGAAGATAATAGGTTCCTGAGTTTACGTTGTATTGGATCGCCGTACCGTTTGCAGAGAAACCGGATCCCTGCAACTTAACCGCAGAAAGAAAGGCGCTGCAAAAGGTCCCAGTAATGTTCGGAGGATTCGTCTGGCTCTGGCCGTTTGAGCACTGTCCGGCGCCATTCATGTAGTCCGTCTCTAAGGCGTTCATGTAGCACGACATTCCAAAGGCCGGAACGGTGAATGAATCGAGCGGGGATGAGATTCCAGAGGGCGATGAATAGCTGACTTCAACTTGGCCTAGGCCCCCTGGGGTTGGGGTGCCGCCGCTGCTAGGATCCGTGAACGTCAACGTCGCCGTTCCGTTGCCATTGTCGTTCATTGAGAGCCCCGGTATCGTCCCTCCATTGTTGTAGATTTGCGAGTAGAATTTCCCGTTCGGAGGTGAACCCGAGGCGGCAACCTGCATAAGGGACTGGCGGGACAGACTGATGGTCACTGCGGCGCAGGATTCGCTGTCTTCCGCCACTACGTTCGTCTTGCTGACGAGCGTCGTTGCAGCTTGGCTCCCCGCGATCATACATCCTAATGCGGGTATGTAGGAGTAGCTTAACCCCGTGATCG